>Ga0209036_1000487_pt1 | contig 17454 bp, 14 predicted proteins | sample MarorgKNORR_S2LV_3_FD_188222 | JGI IMG/M metagenome (GOLD analysis project Ga0209036, IMG submission 188222) | Marine microbial communities from the Southern Atlantic Ocean, analyzing organic carbon cycling - DCM_A/KNORR_S2/LV (SPAdes) (version 2) | ecosystem: Environmental > Aquatic > Marine >... | reverse complement strand
TGATTCTGATGTGTTGCTAGCATCAGCCTCAGAAGCAATTATTATTGGTTTTAATGTTCGTCCAACTGATAGTGCAAGAAAAATTTCTGAGAAGGAGCAAGTTGATATAAGGTCATATTCAATAATCTATGATGCAATAAATGATTTGAAAGATGCAATGGAAGGATTATTATCGCCAGATATGCAGGAGGAAATAATTGGCTCAGCAGAAGTGCGAGACACTTTTAAAATATCTAAATTAGGAACTATAGCTGGTTGTATGGTTACCTCTGGAAAAATTACAAGAAATTCTGGTGTAAGAGTTATTAGAGAAGAAAATGTTATTTTTGACGGAAAGTTATCTTCTCTTAAAAGATTTAAAGATGATGCAAAAGAAGTAGCAAAAGGTTATGATTGTGGGATTCAAATCGTAGATTTTAATGATGTTCAGGTTGGAGACTTAATTGAAAGCTATGAAGAAATTGCAGTTAGAAAAAAGCTATAATTCGTCATTTTTTAATATAAACGCACTACGAAATTTTCTTTTTATACTTTCCAGGTTTTTTGAAGCATCAATTATATTTTTAAAATTTCCAACTCTAACCTTATAATTTGGAGTTTCAAATATTAAACTAGTTTCTATTTCTTCAAATTCTTCAGAAAAAACTTTTAAGATAGAATCTGCTTCTTTTAAATCTCCATAATAGATTTGTATAGAATAGAAACTTGACTCAAAAACTTTCTTATTATACTCTGTTCTTAATTTTAATAATTTGGTAATAGAAGAATCTTGATTTATTGATTGATTATTTTCTTGACCAATTAAAGGATTCGTAATCAACAAAAACAAATAAAATAACACTACAATTTTCCCTCTTTTAAACATCATCTAATTCCAAAGTTAACAAAATGTCATAATTTATTATTTAGAATGATTCTAAAGTGATCAATTGTTTAATTTTGAGTTTGTAAAGTGGGGTTTATGCTTTAAATTTGTGCCTGATTTATATAATATTTTCAGGGAATTAAATACACATGCCTCAAAATTCAAATTACTTCAAATAATGCTTAAGACTAAAGAGTTTTATTTCCTGATTTTATTTACCCCTTTTATTGGTCTGGCTCAAGATGCTGATATTGATTTAGGGAAGAAACTTTTTAATACCAATTGTGCTGCATGTCATAAGTTAGATAAGAAAGCTGTTGGTCCAGCCCTTTCAGGTGTTACGGAAAAATATGATAAGGAGTGGCTTTATAATTGGATCAAAAATGGAAATCAGATGATTAAGGATGGTGATCCTCAAGCAATTGCAATTTGGGAAGAATATAATAGAAGTGTAATGACAAATTATCCTCAATTCTCTAATGAGGATATTGATAATATTCTTGCATATACAAATTATACTCCGCCTCCTCCTGTATTGACTTCAAATACAGATCAAAGTTTTCAGCAAAATTCCTCAAGCATTTCAACTGATTTAATTCTAGTTGTCACAACCATTGTTTTTCTGATTTTGGTTACAATGCTTTTCCTAGTTCAAAGAACATTATTAAAAATTGCTAAAGCTAGCGGAGTTGATATAGAACCAAAAACAAAGAAAACATTACCTCCACTATGGAAAGCTATATTAAACAATCAATTCCTAATGTTTGTTCTAGTGATCGTCTTCTTATTATCAAGTGCATACGGAGTCTATGGTTATCTAATGCAGATTGGAATAGATCAAGGCTATGAACCTATTCAACCTATTCATTATTCTCATAAGATCCATGCAGGGGCTAATCAAATTGAATGTAAATATTGTCATTCATCTGCTAGAGTTTCTAAACACTCGGGAATACCTTCATTGAATGTATGTATGAATTGTCATGAATATATTGCAGAATATAATGGGGAAGAAGATCTAGAGAATGGATATACTAAAGATTTTTATACAAATGAGATTAAAAAATTATATAATGCTGTTGGATGGGATGAAGAAAATCAGATCTATACAGGGAATACAAAACCAGTTAAATGGGTAAGAATTCATAATCTACCTGACTTTGTTTATTTTAATCACTCTCAACATGCAGAGGTTGCTAAAATAGAATGTCAAACTTGTCATGGACCAGTTGAAGAAATGGAGATTATGTATCAATACTCTCCATTAACAATGGGTTGGTGTATTGATTGTCACAGAGAAAGTAATGTTGATAGATCAAATGAGTATTATGAAAAAATACATGAGCAGCTTTCAAAAAAATACGGTGTTGAGAAATTAACTGTTGCTCAGCTTGGTGGAATTGAATGTGCAAAATGTCATTATTAGAAATATAGTATGCAGAAGGTGAAAAAATATTGGAAAGGATTAGAACAACTAAAAGTTCAAAGTGATATAATGGATAAGCTTGAACAAAATGAATTTGTTGAAAAAATCCCCGTTGAAAAAAATGAAGATCAAAATTCTTCAAGAAGAGATTTTTTAAAATATCTAGGGTTTAGTACAGCAGCAGCAGCAATTGCAGGATGTGAAGGACCGGTTATTAAATCAGTTCCTTATGTAGTTAAGCCAGAACAAATTATCCCAGGAGTTGCAAACTATTATGCTACATCTATTGCTGATGGAAATGATTTTAGAAGTATAATTGTCAAGACTAGAGAAGGTAGACCTATAAAAATTCAAAATAATAAACAAGCAAAATCTTTTAACTGTTCTAATGCTAGAGTCAATGCATCTGTACTTGATTTATACGATACATATAGAGTTCAAGGCCCCAAAATTGATGGAAATTATGTTTCATGGGATGACTTTAATAATCAAGTAATAACAAAGCTTGAAAATTTAAGCAACAGTAATAAAAAAATTATTTTGCTTACCGAATCTCAATCTAGCCCAACTACTAAATTAATCTTAGAAAGATTCTTAGAAAAGTATAGAAATATTCAGCATATTCAGTACGATGCTATTTCAAGCTCTTCAGCATTGGATGCTTTTGAAAACATTTATGGATTAAGAGCTTTAGCAGACTATGATTTTTCAAAAGCAGAAACAATAGTTTCTATAGATGCAGATTTTTTATCTGACTGGCAAGGTGGAAGTTATTCACCTGGGTGGTCCAAAAAAAGGGTACCAAGTAAAGAGAATAACAATTCAATGTCATACCATATTCAATTTGAATCAAACATGACACTTAGTGGTGCTAATGCAGATAATAGGGTCCCAGCCAATCCTCTAGAGCTTAAAAAGATATTAGTGCATATATACTCTAGGCTAATAGGAGAATCAATTAATGGATCGCTTAATCCAGAGTTAGATAAATATGTTAATCTATGTGTAGATAAACTTAAATCTTCAGGGTCTAAGTCTGTGTTAATTTCTGGTATTGATGATGTAAATTCTCAAGAAATAGTATTAATGATAAATCATTATTTAAATAGTGAAGTTATTGATGTCCAGTCACCAAGATTAATTAAAAAAGGAAGGAATAGTGATTTGGCAAATATGATGGATGATCTAAGATCCGGAAAAATTTCTGGAATGATTACATCTGGAGTTAATCCAGGATATTCTTTACCAGATTCAGAAGAATTTTTAAAAATCTTTACTGACTTAGAGTTTACACTTTCATTTAGTATGAAAGAAGATGAGACCTCAAGAGTTGCAAAATTCCTTGGAGCCTCATCTCATTATCTTGAATCATGGGGAGACTATGAGTTTAAATCAGGACACTATTATTTAGCCCAACCAACTATAAGACCACTTTTTGATACTAAACAATTTCAAGATGTAATTTTATCTTTCATTGACGGAGATACAAGTTTTTATGATGAGATAAAGTCAAATTGGAAAAATAATATTTTATCTTCTGGTAAGACCTGGGGGAAATCACTTCAAGATGGATTTTTCTATAATTATAATCAAAACAAATTATCTCTTAAGACAAAAAGAGTAAATTTAAATTCACCATTTGCCGAATCAAAAGATGATTTTTCTCTAGTATTATATCCGAAGGTTGGAATGGGAGATGGTCAAAGAGCTTCTAATCCCTGGCTTCAAGAATTCCCTGATCCAATAACTAGAGTTACATGGGACAATTATATAACACTTTCAATTTCAGATGCTAAAAAACTTAAACTAAAAAATTATAATGTTGCTAATGGTGCTTTAAATAGTAGTTATGCAAAAATAAGTGCAAATGGTAAAGAATTAATTACTCCTGTTATAATCCAGCCAGGTCAAGCCTCTGGAACAATTGGATTATCGTTTGGTTATGGTAAAAAGTATGGAATGAGTGATGAAATGAATGTTGGAGTTAATGCATTTAATCTCTATAATGATTTTAATAAAATACAGAATATAAAAATTTCAAAAGTTAAAGGTGATCATGAGTTTGCTTGTATTCAACTTCATAATACAATGATGGGAAGAGATGAGATTATAAAAGAGACTTCACTTGAAATCTTTAATACTAAAGATAAGTCTTATTGGAATCCTACTGTAATGGTATCAAAGAATCATATTGAAACTAAAGTTACTTCTCCTGAAGTTGATATTTGGAGGGATTTTGATAGATCAATAGGCCACCATTTTAATTTGTCAATTGACTTAAATGCATGTAATGGATGTGGAGCATGTGTTATCGCATGTCATGCAGAAAATAATGTTCCTGTTGTTGGAAAAGAGGAAGTTAGAAAATCAAGAGACATGCATTGGATAAGAATTGACAGATACTATTCCTCTGAAGATACAATTCAAGAAGATGTAAAAGTTGCTGAAGAAGCTAGAGGTTTTAGAGAATACAAATCAAAATTGAATGCATTGGAAAAAGCTGCTGAGAATCCTCAAGTTGTATTTCAGCCTATTTCATGTATGCACTGTAATCACGCTCCTTGTGAGACAGTTTGTCCTGTAGCTGCAACTTCTCATGGAAGGCAAGGTCAAAATCAGATGGCTTATAACAGATGTGTTGGAACAAGATATTGTGCTAATAATTGTCCTTATAAGGTCAGAAGATTTAACTGGTTTACTTATGCTGATAATGATGAATTTGACTATAACATGAATAATCCTCTTGGAAAAATGGCATTAAACCCAGATGTTAATGTTAGATCTAGAGGTGTTATGGAGAAATGCTCACTTTGTATTCAAATGACCCAAAAAGTAATTCTTGATGCAAAGAGGGATGGACGAAAAGTAAAAGACGGGGAATTCCAAACAGCATGTTCAGAGGCATGTTCAGATGGAGCAATGGTCTTTGGAGATGTTAATGATGAGAAAAGTGTAATCAAAAAGGTTGAAGAAGGAGATAGAACCTATAGAGTTCTAGAAAGTATTGGTACAAAACCTAATGTGATTTATCAAACAAAAATTAGAAACAATATTAAAGTATAGTATATGTCATCACACTATGAAGCACCTATAAGAAAACCCTTGATTTCGGGGGATAAGAGCTATCATGACATTTCTGTTGATATTGCTAAACCTATAGAAACCCCTCCTAATCGAGATTGGTGGATTGCCTTTACAATTTCATTAATTGCTTTCTTGTGGGGTGTCGGTTGTATAATTTATACTATTGGAACAGGAATTGGATCATGGGGATTAAACAAGACAGTCGGTTGGGCCTGGGATATTACAAACTTTGTATGGTGGATAGGTATTGGTCATGCAGGTACATTAATTTCAGCTGTATTATTATTATTTAGACAGAAATGGAGAATGGGTATCAATAGATCAGCTGAAGCTATGACAATTTTTTCTGTAATACAGGCTGGATTATTCCCAATTATTCATATGGGTAGACCATGGCTTGCATACTGGATGTTTCCAATACCTAATCAATTTGGGTCATTATGGGTCAATTTTAATTCCCCATTACTCTGGGATGTTTTTGCAATCTCAACCTATCTTACAGTATCATTAGTTTTCTGGTGGACAGGCCTTCTTCCTGACTTCGCAATGATTAGAGACCGAGCTGTCAAGCCTTTTCAGAAGAAAATATATAGTTTGGTTAGTTTTGGTTGGTCTGGAAGAGCAAAAGATTGGCAGAGATTCGAAGAGGTCTCTCTTGTGTTAGCAGGTTTGGCGACACCTTTAGTTTTATCAGTTCATACAATTGTATCATATGATTTTGCTACGTCAGTTATTCCGGGATGGCATACAACTATTTTTCCCCCTTATTTTGTGGCAGGAGCAATTTTTTCTGGTTTTGCAATGGTCCAAACATTATTAATAATAACCAGAAAAGTTTTAAAACTAGAAAGTTATATTACACTTCAACATATTGAGTTAATGAACATAATTATTATGATAACTGGATCGATAGTAGGGTGTGCATATATTACAGAACTATTTATTGCTTGGTATTCAGGAGTGGAATATGAACAGTTTGCATTTTTAAACAGAGCAACTGGACCATACTGGTGGGCATATTTCTTAATGATGACATGTAATGTTGTCTCCCCTCAAATAATGTGGATCAAAAAGATTAGAACTAGTATAATTATTTCATTTATAATTTCAATTGTTGTAAATGTAGGAATGTGGTTTGAGAGGTTTGTAATTATTGTTACATCTCTACACAGGGACTATTTACCATCATCTTGGACAATGTTCTCTCCTACATTCATAGACATTGGAATTTTTATTGGAACCATAGGATTCTTTTTTGTTCTTTTCCTATTGTATGCAAGGAGTTTCCCTGTTATTGCCCAAGCTGAAGTTAAGAGTATATTAAAGTCTTCAGGAGAAAAATATAAAACATTAAGAGATAATCATGAGTAAAAACAACTTGCACGTATTATTTGATGATGATGATATTCTCTTAGAAGCTATCAAAAAGATAAGAGAAAAAAAATATTATATAAATGAGGTATATACACCATTTCCTGTTCATGGACTTGATAAAGCTTTAGGGCTTGCGCCAACTAGAATAGCTATTGCTGCTTTTATCTATGGATGTATTGGTTTTACAGTTGCAATATTAATGATGAATTATATTATGATAGTTGATTGGCCTCAAAACATTGGAGGTAAGCCAAGTTTTTCATTTATTGAAAACATGCCTTCATTTGTCCCAATAATGTTTGAAATGACGGTTTTCTTTGCGGCACATTTGATGGTTCTAACTTTTTATATGAAATCTAAACTATGGCCATTCAAAAAAGCAGAGAATCCAAACCCATTAACAACTGATAATATGTTTTTAATAGACATGGAGTCAGGGGATGACTTAAATAAGTTGAAAGTTTTTTTAAAAAAAACAGGAGCAGTTTCAATAGAAGTAATTGAAAAAAATGAAAATGAGAAATAATATATTTATATTAATTATGGTGAGTTTATTATTCACTTCCTGTTTTGACACATCCAGGCCAAATTTTCAATATTTTCCTGATATGTATGAATCTTTAGCTGGAGAGGCTTATGCTGAATCAGATGCATTTTCAAATGGTATCGAAGCTCAACTTCCAGTTCAGGGATCAATTCCTAGAGGATGGGAGCCATATGAATATGAAGATACAAATGAGGGCTATGAGCTCGCTAAGTTGGAGTTATTATCTCCTTTAGTGACTAATGAATATAATGTATCAAGAGGCAAGGAATTATATCAAATTTATTGTTCTGTTTGTCATGGTGATAAAGGGGATGGCCTTGGAATATTGGCTGAAAGAGAAAAATTCCTGGGGATACCTGCATATAATGATCCATCAAGAATTATAACAGAAGGAAGTATATACCATGTATTAATGTATGGGAAAAATGCTATGGGCTCTCACTCTGGTCAAGTAAACGAAGAGGAACGTTGGCAAATTATTCAGTATGTGCTACAATTAAAAGAAGAACTTGAACAAGATTAATATGAACGAAAAATATACAATTTCTAAACAAATCAAAATACTAGCCATTAGCTTTATGCTAATTGGTTTGGCAGGAATAGTTTATGGTTTTGTTTCAGCTCCATCAAATATTGAGGAAGCTAAAGCAATTGTAGCAAGTAAAAGTCATGATTCACATCACGGTTCAGATCATGGAGAATCAGATCATGGAGAATCAGATCATGGAGAATCAGATCATGGAGAATCAGATCATGGAGAATCAGATCATGGAGAATCAGATCATGGAGAATCAGATCACGGGGAATCAGCCCATCATTCAGTAGATCATGACAAACATCTATTACATCAACTTCAAAATAAACCTTGGGCTTCGATTTATGTGCCTGCACTATTTTTCATGTTAATTTCTCTTGGAGTTCTTGCTTTTTATGCTATCCAAAGAGCATCTCAAGCTGGCTGGTCAATAGTCCTATTTAGAGTTATGGAGGGAATAACAGGTTATCTTTTAATCGGATGTATTTCGGTATTAATTATTTTACTGATGTCGGGGTTACATTTCAACCATTTATTTATTTGGATGGATCCTGATGTTGTTGCGCATGATGAAATTATAAGAAATAAAACTAGTTATCTAAATCTTCCATTCTTTTTTATTAGGGCTATTATTTATGTTTCTGGTTGGGTCCTATATAGAAATATAACTAGAAGATTATCAATAGAACAGGATAATTCAACAGACATAAATATTCATAAAAAATTATTTAATTTCTCAGCAGGATTTTTAGTATTCTTTTTAATATCTGAATCGATGATGTCTTGGGATTGGATTATGTCAATAGACCCTCATTGGTTTAGTACTTTATTTGGGTGGTATGTATTTGCTGGAGCTTGGGTTTCTGGTGTAACAACAATAGCAATAATAACTATTTATTTAAAATCAATAGGCTACCTTAAATTTGTCGGGGATAGTCATATTCATGATCTAGGAAAATTTATGTTTGCTGTAAGTGTTTTTTGGGCTTATTTGTGGTTTTCTCAGTTTATGCTTATTTGGTATTCAAACATACCTGAAGAGGTAACTTATTTTATTACTAGAATAGAAGATTATAATTTCATATTCTTTGGAATGGTAGTGCTAAATTTAATATTCCCTTTAATCGTTCTGATGAATAGTGACTTCAAAAAAACTCACTTTATAGTAATACTAACAGGGATTGTAATTATAGTTGGACACTACATAGACGTGTTTAATATGATTATGCCATCTGCTGTTGGAGATCAATGGTCAATTGGTGTTTCTGAAATTGGAGGATTTCTATTCTTTTTAGGATTGTTTATCTTGGTTGTTTTTAGAGAAATCTCAAAAGCACCACTTCTAGCATCTGGAGATCCATTTGCCGAAGAAAGCAAAGGTTTTAAATATTATTATTACGATTAATTATGACAATAATACTCTCTTTAATAAGCTTAATTTTAATTTCTGTTGCTGTTTGGCAGCTTACAAAAATATTTGAGTTATCTAAACCAGTTAAATCTGAGTATACAGAAGTTGCTGATTATAAAGACAACGATATTAATGGAAAGTTGATGTTTTTATTTTTAATCTTTTTATATGCTTTGACTATATTTTCTTTTTTTAAATGGGGTGATGTTATTCTACCTGAGTCTGCATCTCTTGAAGGAGAAAAAACAGATACTCTTTTATGGTTTACCTTTTCAGTAATTTTTGTTGTTCAAACAATTACTCAGGCATTTCTATATTATTTTGCCTTTAAGTATAGAGGTAATAAAAAAAGAAAAGCATTCTTTTTCCCAGATAGTAATCTCCTTGAAGGAGTTTGGACTGTTATCCCAGCTATAGCGCTTGCAGGAATCATTCTTTATGGATTAATGACTTGGACTGAGATTATGACAATAGAAGAAAATGATGAAGCGCTTGTTGTTGAAATATATGCTCAGCAATTTAATTGGAAGGCAAGATATGCAGGGGAAGATGGAGTACTTGGAGATGCTAATGTTAGATTCCTTCAAGATTTTGGAGGTAAAAATTTAGTTGGTATTGATTCTACAGATCCTAATGGAGATGATGATATTGTAGTTCAAGAATTACATCTACCGGTTAATAGGCAAGTAGTCTTTAGAATAAGATCTCAAGATGTTCTTCATTCAATGTACATGCCACATTTCAGAGCTCAAATGAATGCTGTTCCAGGGATGATTACTCAATTTGCCTTTACTCCAAATGTGACAACAACCGAAATGAGATTAAGAAAAGAAGTTGTAGATAAGGTTATAAAAATTAATAATATTAGATTTCAAAAAAGTCAAGAACTAACTGCTAAAGGAGAATTTCCTTTAGATCCATATGAATTTGATTTCTTGTTACTATGTAACAAAGTATGTGGAGCATCACATTATAATATGCAAATGAAGATCATAGTTGAAACAGAAGAAGAATTTGAAGACTGGTTAGATGAACAGATAACATTTAAAGAATTTATTAAATAATTAAAGATGTCAAAAACAGAGACAAGTCATGATGATCATCATGATCACCATCATAAAGAAACTTTCATAACTAAATATGTTTTTAGTATTGATCATAAGATGATATCAAAACAATATCTGATCACTGGTTTAATTATGGGTATCGTAGGAATAGCTATGTCCTTATTATTCAGGCTTCAGCTTGCATGGCCTGAACAGTCATTTGGTGTCTTTGATCTTTTACTTGGTAAGTGGGCAACTGATGGCGTAATGGACCCAAATGTTTATTTAGCATTAGTAACAATACATGGAACTATAATGGTCTTTTTTGTTCTTACAGCTGGTTTAAGCGGAACGTTTAGCAACTTGTTAATCCCTCTGCAATGTGGAGCTAGAGATATGGCCTCAGGATTTTTGAATATGATATCTTATTGGCTTTTCTTTGTTTCAAGTGTTTTAATGATTGCATCACTTTTTGTTGAAGCTGGGCCTGCAGCAGCAGGTTGGACAATATACCCACCCCTGAGTGCATTGCCTCAAGCTCAACCGGGATCTGGAGCAGGAATGACTCTATGGCTCCTTTCAATGGCAGTCTTTATAGCATCATCTCTTCTGGCAGCGTTGAATTACATTGTAACAGTTATAAACCTCAGAACTAAGGGAATGACCATGACTAGATTACCTCTAACTATATGGGCTTTTTTGGTCACGGCAATAATTGGAGTTATATCTTTTCCAGTTTTGTTATCTGCAGCTTTATTATTAATAATGGATAGAAGTTTTGGTACATCTTTCTTTTTATCCGATATATTTATACAAGGGGAGGTTCTTCATTATCAAGGTGGTTCTCCAGTATTATTTGAGCATCTTTTTTGGTTTTTAGGACATCCTGAAGTTTACATAGTTCTTCTTCCAGCTCTAGGAATAGCATCTGAAGTAATAGCTACAAATTCACGTAAACCAATTTTTGGATATAGAGCAATGGTTGCTTCAATTCTAGCAATTGCTTTTTTATCTACAATAGTTTGGGGTCATCATATGTTTGTAACAGGAATGAATCCATTTCTAGGTTCAGTATTTACATTCACTACATTATTAATTGCCATACCATCAGCAGTAAAAGCATTTAACTATATTACGACTTTATGGAAAGGAAATATTCAATTTAACCCTGGAATGCTTTTTGCAATTGGATTGGTTTCTACATTTATATCTGGAGGATTAACAGGAATAATATTAGGAGATAGTGCCTTAGATATAAATCTTCATGATACATATTTTGTTGTTGCTCATTTTCATCTGGTAATGGGTATATCTGCTCTTTATGGTTTGTTTGCTGGAGTATATCACTGGTTCCCAAAAATGTTTGGAAGGATGATGAATAAAAATCTAGGATATATACATTTTTGGATAACTGCAATAGGAGCATATGGAGTCTTTTTCCCAATGCACTTTATCGGAATGGCAGGACTTCCAAGAAGGTACTATACTAATACAAATTTCCCATATTTCGATGATTTAGCTAATATAAATGTTGTCATTACCATGTTTGCATTAATAGCAGGTGCTGCACAAATAATATTCTTATATAATTTTATAAGCAGTATATTTTATGGTAAGAGAACAGAGAAAAATCCTTGGAAATCAAATACTCTGGAGTGGACTGCTCCAATAAAGCATATTCATGGAAATTGGCCTGGTAAAATACCTCATGTTCATAGATGGGCATATGACTATTCTAAACCTGGATCTAAAGAGGATTTTATACCTCAAAATATACCCCTTAAGAAAGGAGAAAAAGAACTCCAACATTAACTATATCATGAGTAATCAGATATTACAATTAATGTATATTTGATATAATGAATGAAAATACAGAAAGAGAGCAGGAGATTGATAAAGCTCTCAGGCCTTTGAGTTTTAGTGATTTTATAGGGCAAGATTCTATCATTAAAAATTTAAAAGTTTTTGTTGAAGCATGTAATCAAAGAGAAGATGCTTTAGACCATACTCTATTTCATGGTCCTCCAGGTCTTGGAAAAACTACTTTAGCTCATATACTTGCAAACGAATTAAATGTTGGTCTTAAAGTTACATCTGGTCCAGTTATAGATAAACCAGGAGATCTTGCAGGACTCCTAACCAATCTTGAAGAAAGAGATATACTATTTATAGATGAGATCCACAGACTTAGTCCAATAATTGAAGAATATTTGTATTCTGCAATGGAAGACTATAAAATTGATATAATGATTGAGACAGGGCCTAATGCTAGATCCGTTCAAATCAATCTTAATCCTTTTACTCTTGTTGGGGCAACTACAAGATCTGGTTTTTTAACTAATCCAATGAGAGAGAGATTCGCAATTTCTAATAGACTTGAACATTATGGTGATGATCTTTTATCCAAAATTGTTGAAAGAAGTTCATCAATCCTTGGTCTTAAAATTGATAAAAACTCATGTTTTGAAATTGCAAAAAGAAGTAGAGGTACTCCAAGAATAGCAAATTCATTATTGCGAAGGGTAAGGGACTTCGCTCAGGTTGAAGGAGAAGGTTCTATTGATATTGAAATTACAAAGTCTTCATTAAAGTCTCTAAATGTTGATAAAAATGGATTAGATGAAATGGATAATAAAATATTATCAACTATAATAGAGAAATATAATGGAGGCCCTGTAGGAGTATCTACACTCTCAACATCTCTATCTGAGAATGTTGAGACAATAGAAGAAGTATATGAGCCTTTTTTGATTCAACAAGGTTTTATAATAAGGACTCCCAGAGGAAGAGAGGTTACCGAAAAAGGGTATAAACATCTTGGTAAAAATAAAAATAATCAGAGCGGTTTATTTAATTAATCCTTCTATATTTGGACATAATATAATGATATGGATAATAGTAGAGAAAGGAGAGAGTCTTTAGTTTATCATGCTAAACCAAAACCTGGAAAAACGGAGGTTGTACCTACAAAAAAATATAATTCTCAAAGAGATCTTGCAATTGCATATTCCCCTGGAGTAGCTATACCATGTCAAGAAATTGAAGACAACAAGAATAACACATATAAGTATACAAATAAAGGAAATTTAGTTGCTGTTATATCAAATGGAACAGCTGTATTAGGTCTTGGAGATATTGGCCCAGAAGCATCAAAACCTGTAATGGAGGGAAAGGCTTTATTATTTAAAATCTTTGCTGATATAGATGTATTTGATATAGAAATAAATGAAAAGGACCCTAAAAAATTTGTTGAGATAGTTAAATCATTATCGCCAACATTTGGAGGGATTAATCTAGAGGATATAAAAGCTCCAGAAGCATTTGGTATTGAAAAAGATCTAATAAAAGAACTAGACATTCCTGTAATGCATGATGATCAGCATGGTACTGCAATGATTTCCTGTGCAGCACTCTTAAATGCTCTAGATTTAGTTAAGAAAAAAATAAAGACTGTTAAGCTAGTTATGTCTGGAGCTGGTTCTTCAGCAATTGCTTGTGCAAAACTTTATATCTCTTTTGGTCTTAAGAAAGAGAATATAATAATGGTTGATAGTAAAGGGGTTATAAATGAAAAAAGAACTGACATAAATGATGAGAAAAAGTTTTTTATTACAAAAAGAGATATTGATACCCTTGAAGAGGCAATGATTGATTCTGATATTTTTGTTGGTTTATCTACAGGAGATATTGTTACAGCTAAAATGCTTAAATCGATGGCCAAAGACCCAATAGTTTTTGCTATGTCTAATCCTAATCCAGAAATTAATTATGATCTAGCCATGTCTACAAGAAAAGATTTAATTATGGCTACAGGGAGGTCTGATTTCCCTAATCAAGTTAATAATGTTCTTGGATTCCCTTTTATTTTTAGAGGTGCTCTAGATGTAAGAGCGACTAAAATAAATGAAGAAATGAAAAAAGCGGCTGTAGTAGCTCTTGCTAATCTTGCAAAAAAACCTGTACCAGAGCAAGTTAATGTTGCTTATGGAGAAGCGACTAGGTTAGTTTTTGGTAAAGACTATATAATACCAAAACCATTTGATCCAAGACTTATTACTGAAGTTCCACCTGCTGTTGCCAAGGCTGCCATTGATTCTGGAGTCGCTCGTGAACCTATAGAAGATTGGGATAGATATATTGAAACACTGGATTCAAGAATTGGAACGGATACAAAACTAATTAGGCTAATTCATAGAAGGGCTAAATCTAGAATTAAGAAATTGATTTTTGGGGAATCCGATCAATTAGATGTACTGAAAGCTGCCCAAATATGTAAAGAAGATGGAATAGTGGAGCCAATTTTAATGGGTAGAAAAAAAGTGATAAAAAAATTAATGAAGTCTATAGATTTTAACGAAAAAGTAACAATTATAGATCCAAAGGACAAAGATCAAGTAAAAAGAATATCTAAATATGCTAAGGTTTTATTTGAAAATTTAAAAAGAAAGGGCAAAACACAAAAAGATGTAAAGCAAATGTTAAGAGATAGAATCTATTTTGGGTCTATGATGGTTCTATCAGGTGATGCTGACAGTATGCTTGCTGGTTATTCAAGAAGTTACCCTTCAGCTTTTACTCCAATTCTTAATACAATAGGTAAATCTAAAGGTATCAAAAGGGTTTCAGCAACTAACTTAATGTTAACAAAACAAGGTCCATTATTTTTATCTGATACATCTTTGAATATAAATCCTAATGCAGAACAATTAGCAAAAATTGCTGTAAATACTGCTAAAACAGTTAAAATGTTTGGAATTGAACCTGTTATAGGTATTTTGTCGTTTTCTAATTTTGGGTCTTCTGATTCTAAAGAAGCAGAAAAAATTTCTTCTGCAATAAAGTTATTACACACTAACAATCCTGATATTATTGTTGACGGTCCAATCCAATCTGATTTCGCTTTAAATAAAGAAATGTTAAAAGCTAGGTTTCCATTTTCTAATTTGAATGGAAGAAAGGTTAATACATTAATTTTTCCTAATCTTGATTCTGCAAATATCTCTTATAAGATAATAAAAGAGCTAGATGATGCGATATCTATTGGTCCAATTCTAATTGGATTAAATAGACCTGTTCATATTTTACAATTAGGTGCTTCAGTTGAAGAGATCGTCAATATGGCAGCAATTTCAGCAATTGATTCACAACGAAGGAAAATAAGAAAAAAATGATAGCCTATATTAAAGGTAGACTAATAGAGAAATCTCCAACTAAGATAGTTGTTGAAGTAAATGGTATAGGTTATGATATTAATATATCCTTAAATACTTTTGAAAAAATTGGAGATGATGAGAATATAACTATTTATACTCATCTTCAGAAAAAAGAAGATGCTGATATTTTATTTGGATTTATGACAAAAAGTGAAAGAAAACTTTTTCAGCAATTGATTTCAGTTTCTGGTATAGGGCCTAGTACTGCTAGAACTATTCTTTCATCTATTTCCCCGGTTGAAATTCAGGAGGCACTAATATCAGAGGATTTAAATACAATTAAATCAATAAAAGGTATTGGGCTCAAAACGGCCCAAAGATTAATAATAGAATTAAAAGATAAAGTAGATATATTTGAAAAAAATGATTTAGATTTGGCACAAGAAAAATTCAATGTCAAATTAGAGGCCTTAAAAGCCTTGGAAGTACTAGGGTTTAGTAGAATTAAATCTGAAAAAGTAGTAAATGAGATTTACTTTAATGATAAAAATATTGAATTACAGCAACTAATAAAAAAGTCTCTAAATAAATTATAATATGAATATCCCAAAAGAATTAAAATATACTGAAGAACACGAATGGATAAGAATTGATGGAAATACTGCTACAATTGGTATTACTGATTTTGCTCAAGGTGAACTTGGAGATATAGTATATATTGATATTGATTCAATTGGGAATGAGCTTGATGATAATGAAATTTTTGGGACCGTAGAAGCTGTTAAGACAGTTTCAGATCTATTCATGCCTATAAAGGGAAAAGTTTTGGAGATAAATTCAGACATAGAATCTACTCCAGAAATTGTTAATGAGGATCCTTATGGTAAAGGATGGATAATAAAAATTGAGATACCTGAAGATCAAGATATTTCAAATCTTTTATCTGATGAAGAGTATAGAAATATGATAGATAATTAAAAAAATATATATAGAATTAATTATAAGTATGAATTAAGTATATTTTTTTATAGATTAGTACTTTAAAAATAATGTAATGCAACTGAAGAAGAACCCTAAAGCTGATTTAAATAAAAACAGAAACCTTTATTTTGTTATAGGTCTTGCGTCTGTTTTGTTTATTACTTGGCAAGCTATTGAATCAAAAACATACGAAACAAAGTATGATTATGAAGCTTTAAATGTTAATGATGACGATGATGAAGAAATTCCAATTACTGAACAGTTAAAACAACCTCCACCACCTCCACCACCTCCACCAGCACCTGAAATTATTGAAGTTGTTGAGGATGAGGAAGAGGTAGAAGAGACTATTATTGAATCAACAGAGTCTGATGAGGAAATGGTTATAGAAGATATTGAGGTTGAAGACGAGTTTGATGATATTGAAGTTCCATTTGCAGTTATTGAAGATGTTCCAATTTATCCTGGTTGTGAAAGAGTTGCAAAATCTCAAAGAAGAACTTGCTTCCAAGATAAAATTAATCAACATATTAAAAGAAACTTTAGATATCCTGAAATTGCACAAGAGATGGGAATTCAGGGTAGAGTTTATGTAAACTTTATCATTGGAAAAGATGGTGTAATTTCTAATGTTAGAATGAGGGGGCCTGATAAGAATCTTGAACAAGAGGCAGGGAGAATTATAGGTAGATTGCCTCAGATGACCCCTGGAAAGCAGAGAGGTAGACCAGTAAGAGTTCCATTTAGTATTCCAATAACATTTAGACTTCAGTAGTTACTAACCTGTTCTAAATTCATTACTTTTGTACACTAAATTTTAAATAGCATAAATTCATGTTTAGTGCCGTTCTTGAGTTAACTAAATATAGACTATCAATAAGTGTATTATTCTCATCTATTGCAGGATATTTAATAGCAATAAATACTTTTTCAATTGAAACTTTTATGCTTCTTATCCTTGGTGGATTTTTTCTTATAGGAGCATCAAATGGATTTAATCAGGTAATGGAAAAGCATACAGATGCTTTAATG
>Ga0209036_1000486_pt1 | contig 17455 bp, 19 predicted proteins | sample MarorgKNORR_S2LV_3_FD_188222 | JGI IMG/M metagenome (GOLD analysis project Ga0209036, IMG submission 188222) | Marine microbial communities from the Southern Atlantic Ocean, analyzing organic carbon cycling - DCM_A/KNORR_S2/LV (SPAdes) (version 2) | ecosystem: Environmental > Aquatic > Marine >... | reverse complement strand
CTCCATTCTTCAATTGATAAATAACCCTCAAGGCCTTCTTCAAGAATTTGATTTAATGCACCCTCAAGTGGTTCCCACATTAATCTATGACATCTTGTTATTCCCAATATAGGCATTCTTTTATTCTGAATATTTTCTTCTCTCCATTCGGGTTCTGTTGTAATCCATACACCGTCACGTTCTTTTATTTGAAAATCACCAAACATTTCTTTTACAAGTGCATTAGGTAATACCCAATTTTTGTTAGTTGAAGGTTTTTTATATGTAAATTTAACTTTTCTGTATTCAATATTTTTATGAAGTTCTATAAAAAAATTCTCGCTTACTTTACTATCCCAAATGATTGCTTGTATATTTCTGAAAATTCCTAGCTTATATCCAACTTCCTTATTAACTACAATTTCAAACCAACCCATTGTTGAATCTTTTGTGATTTTTCCAACTTCCAGAGCAATTTTTTCATTGTTTAATCCGACAAAATTAACTATGTCACCAACTTCAAGTTGATATCGTTCAGCAGTCAAAGTTGATACAACTAACATTCCGCTATTTATGACATCGGCAGTGCCAGCATCGTAAAACATATTTGATACTTTGGAATCTATAGTTTTGACGGATACAGAATATAGAAAATTTTCTAATGTGCTTATTTTAATTTCTTCGTTAGGTGCTGTTGTTGATTCAAGACCAACATTTGCTCTTCCTATAAATGTTACATTTGATTCTAAATTTTTAACACTTTCTATAATCTGATTTGTGACGCTATAAAATAAACTTCCAGACTGAGAAATTGTTATAACTTCATAATTATCTATTTTGTTTTTGGATTGAAAAACTGTTTCTTGGTTATTCGTGATTGGAATAGATGATAAGTTGATTAGCAACGAAACTAATAGTGAATAAATCATATTAAGTAGTTTAATTTTCCTAATAATTTACATAGATTTAACATTATTAAATACCGCTAATTTTAAATCTTGGTTATTCTTTAAATTTATGAAACTTTTGACTAACTTCTTTTCAACAGCTGCAACAAAAAGGCCTGTAATAACAATTATTATTGTTTTACTTTTAACCGGTTTTTTTGGGTTTATGGCAGGACAAGCTGAAGAGTTGAGTACTAGCTTTGGTGGAGAATTAGACACACCTGAAATACAAGCATCATCAAAGCTTGGAGAATACTTTCAAACCTCAGGTTCACAGTCTGTATTTCAAATTATTGTCAGCGGTGACGATGTTCTCACTGTAGATGGTTATTTAGCTTGGCAGGAAATTAATAAAGCAGTTTTACAAAGTGAAATTTATCCTTATTTAGTAAAAGATCAAGGGGGAGCTGTGCAAGGCTTTTTCGCACCTGTTGATTTTGCAAAAGCATTTAATCCCACTCTAAATGTTAGTGCCATGTCAGATGAACAATTTAAGCAGCTATATAATCAAGCTAATGGTCAAATGCCTCCAGAGTTTAAAGCATTTGCAGCTGCACTATTATCCTCAACTTATGATGAAGAGGCTACAACAGCTTCAGCAGGTTTAGCAATTGTTACTATTGACAGCTCATTAATAGTCCAAGAATTTGGAGGATCTGATGGGGCATTCATTGAGCAACCACGTATGGAAGTTGCTCTCTCTGAAGCACTATCTGAAATTTCAATAGGAGATATTAAAGTGTCAGGATTTTCCTTTGGTCTTTTGTTAGGTAATGAAGGTGATGACTTTCTTGCTGAGATTGGCTTGTTGTTTGGACAAGCTTTCTTAATTATTCTTGTTGTACTTGCGTATATATTCTTCATTAGACCAAGAAAAGGTTTTGGAATTCTTAAATCTGGAAGAAGAACATTCAGTGACTTACTGTTAAGTCTGGGAGCTATTCTGCTCTCTATTGGCTGGATGCAAGGTGCAGGTACGATACTAGGGCCTGGTTATTTAGATATAATTGGTGCTCCAAACCAAGTATCACAGATTGCTCCTATTATATTAATTGGCCTTGGTGTTGACTATGCAATTCACTTTACATCTAGATATAGGGAAGAAATCGGTTCAGGAAATTCTATAGTTGGCTCTACATCATCAACACTTAAGTCTGTTGGTATTGCCCTTACACTTGCAACGCTTGCAACAATTGTAGGATTCTTAACGAATATTGTTTCTCCGCTTCCAGAATTAAAAGATTTTGGAATATTAGTTTCAACAGGTATATTTTTTGCTTTCTTTTTAGTTATGACTTTTGTTCCTGCTATCAGGACATTATTAGATAAGAGAGCTGAATCAAAGGGAAATATCAGTACCGAAGCTTTTTCATCTTCTGGAGAGAGTGTACTTAATAAAATTGCTGCATCCAGTGGTATTATTCCAAAGAAGCTTAAATTAGTTGCTCTAGCATTATTAATTGGTATTTCAGGTTACGGTTATTTTAGCTTTACTAACCTAGAGACAATTTTTGAATTTACAGATTTTCTTCCTGAGGATGATCCAGTTGTGCAAACATTAGATTTATTAACCGAAGAGTTTGGTGGCGGGTTTGGTGAGACTACAAGCGTACTAATTGAGGGTGATAACCTTGCAACAGCAGATGTTCACAATGCTCTTATTGACTCAATTAATAATTTAAGCGATAAAGAAAACATAGTAGTTTATGCAGGCAATGTTGCTGCTGAGTCTGTAATTGGCACAGTAGGACAGCTACTAGCGCCTCAAGGAGCAGCTCCTGGTGCACCACCAGCTATGCCTGATATGGAAGTTTTGGGAACCCTTGGTTCATTTGGTGTTGATTTAATGTCTGGATCTCAAGGTATTGATGCTTTAAGAGTAAAAGACTCAGGAGATGTTCAAGGACTTTATGAGTATCTTGTTAGTTCTGACCCGGAAGCATTCTTAGCAAATCTATATTTCAATGAAGAAAATATAGTAACCGCTCAACAAGTTAGAATAACAACTTCAGCTGGTTCTTTAGGTGCTGCACAATTAAGAGATGATATATATGATGCCTTTATTCCACTATCTTCACTAGGAGTCGATATTGCCGCAACAAATGATGCTATTGTAACGCAGAGTGTAAGTGACTTAATCTCAGAGTCACAATTTCAATCTCTAATCTTTGCAATTTTAGCTTCAATGACTTTCTTAATTCTTTACTATTTAATTGATATTAGAAAACCATTTCTTGGGGTAATTACTATTCTTCCAGTAGTAGCTATAGTAATGGGTACTTATTTAGGTATGTATTTTCTTGAAATACCTTTAAATCCTGTAACCTCAACGTTATCAGGACTAGCTATTGGTATAGGTGTGCCTTTTGTTATACATGTTACTAATAGATTTAGAGAGACCCTTTTGACATCATCTAATCCAGTTGAAGCAGTGAAAACTACATTAAAAACAACAGGTGGTTCACTATTTGGATCAGCATTTACAACTATGGCTGGTTTTGGTATTTTGATGACTTCATCATTAAAACCATTTCAACAAATGGGTCAAGTTGTTGTAGTAGCACTTGGTTTTGCCTTGGTTGCATCCATCCTAATTTTGCCTACATTATTAGTATTTTGGGCTAATTATCACAATAAAAAAACTGCTAAATCTTTATAGATTTATTTATTACTATTAAGTAAGTGAATGTATCAAAATTACTTGAAACTGTAAATTCTTTAGTTCCTCTTGATTGTGCTTTTGAAGATGACTTTGTCGGTATTACTGTCGGGTCAGAAAATTCTAAAGTAAATGGATTAGCTGTTGCACATGAATTAGAGAACAATATATTAAAATATTCAATCGATAACAATATCAACACTTTAATTACTTACCATCCACCGTCAATGAAAAAAAAGTTAGAAGAAGATGGTACTGAAAGCTTTGAAGAAGAAACATTGACATCTAGGTTTAGAGAAGCAGGAATAAATATAATCTCTATACATACCGCACAGGACGTATGTAAAGGTGGCAATGCAGATTTACTTGTTGATTTATTTGAGATGACAAATACTGAAATATTTGCACATACAACAGGAGAGTTTGGAGCAGGCCGTATTGGACAAATACAAAAAACGTCTTCAATAGAATTTGTAGAAATGTTAGAAACAAAACTTAATACAAGAATTGTAAGGACTAATAAATATTTTCAATCAATAAAAGACTTAAAATGTATTGCGGTCTTACCTGGATCAGGAACCCAATTTTTAGATGAAGTGATAACAAAAGCTGATGTGTTTATAACAGGCGACATATCTCATAGATACTTATTAAAAGGCGATGAAACAAATCTTGGATTGATTCAAGTCAATCATTTATCTACAGAAATACCAGGAATGAAGAGATTTGTTAGCAATTTAAGTATTGAGCTAGGAACAGAGCTAGAGTATTTTTATAATAAGTATTATGAATGAACCTTTTTTACTCAGTAATTTGATAGATCTTCAAGATATTGATAATGAAATTACAAAATTAATTACAAAAAAATCTGAAGGTAAAACAGTTTTAGAATTAAAAAACTTAGAACAAAAGTATAAAGAAGTTACTAAAGCTATTGAAATATCAAAATTAGCAATGGAGGATTACTTTTCAGATAAAAAAGATTTTGATAAAAAGCTTTTGGAGAATGAAAATAAATTATCAAGTATTGAAATAAAATTACAAGATACAAAATTAAATGCAAGTGAATTGCAAAATTACAATTTACAGAAATCTAATGTTCAGCTTGTTATAGAAGATATATTTAAATCTATAGATCTTCTTAATAGCAATAATAAAGAAGGATTAATTGAAATTGAAAATTTCCAAAATCAGTTATCTTCTTTAAAGCCTAAGTTGGTTGAAATATCTAAAACCCTGCAAACTGAGTGGAAAGATATTGATAGTAAAATGAGTCAGCAAGAACAAGAAAAGTCTAATCTTATTAATTCATTTCCAGATGAAATCAAATTGCTTTATGATGAATTAAAATCTCAAGGAGTTGAAATAATTGCTGCATACAAAAATGATACTCAATGTGGTTGTTGTGGAGTAAGTCTTACATCTAGTGAAATGGATAATATTCAAGAATCTAAATTTCAACAATGTCCATATTGTCAAGGTATTTTAGTTTAATGTATGAAATTTACTGTGATGGGGCATCAAGATCAAATCCTGGAGAGGCGTCAGTTGGAATATCAATTTTAAAAGACAAAGAAGAAATAGATACTATCAAAAAAAGAATAGGTATTGCCACAAACAATGTTGCTGAGTATTTAGGTTTGATTGAAGCATTGAAATATTGCGTAGAAAAGAACATTATGGAAGTTGATATATATTTAGATTCCTTATTAGTCGTTCAACAAGTTAATTTAGAATACAAAGTTAAATCAAAAAAACTTCAAGAACATTACAACCAAGCCCTCGATTTAATAAATAAAATAAATAACGTAAAAATTACTCATGTCAGAAGAGAATTCAATAAACGTGCAGATCAGCTAGCAAATCAGGCATTAGATGAACTATGATTATTTGGACTTCTACTATTTCCATCTTTTTATTTAGATATATATTTAAGGATTTTAAAGCCGACTTGAGATACATAGTCTTAGGAAGCTTTTTTCCAATCGCATTAGATCAATTTTTATTTTTATTTAATTTTTACAAAAATCCAATATCGATTGGACACAGTTTGTTTGTAACAATTGGATTATTGTTCACACTCATGATTATTACGAAAAGAAATAGTACCTTTAGAAACAAGTCATTACTTTTTTCCATAGGTTCATTCTTTTATTTAGCGTTAAGTTTTACTTGGCTAAATCAAGAAATATTTTTATACCCAATTTTTCCAGGAACAGATAACCTCTTTGAAATTCCTTTATTTGTCAAAGTAATTCTTAATTTTATTGGATTAGGTTACTTTTTTTATAAAATACAAAATATGGACCAACTTAAATATTTTTTTAAAGAAGGAAAATTTATTTAGTTGAATAAAACATATTTATTGCAACAAGAACTAAGAAACTACCAAATGCAATATTTAATGCATCTTTAGATATATTAAAAACAAAATTTGCCCCAACAACAGAACCTAATACTCCAAACAATCCAACAGTAGTACCAATTTTAAGTAGTTCTGTATTTGTACGTATTTTTGTAACAGCAGCAGTAAGTGCAGTTGGAACTGTTGTTATTAATGAAATTCCCTGTGCAACAATTTGTTCAAAACCACCAAAAAATATTAAGAGCGGAATCCTAATTATCCCACCCCCAATACCTAAAAGTCCTGATCCAATTCCAGATATAAAACCAATTGCAAAATATAAAATAAAATTATTTTCATAGAGGGAAATAATTGATGAAGAAAATATCATTCTATAAGCTGATGCAATAAGAAGTATTGAAAATATTTTTTTTAATAATTTTGTATCAATTTTATTTGTAAACTTGCTTCCTGCGTATCCACCAATTATTCCACCAATAATAATGACTAATATTTCTAAAAAAAGATTGTTGTTTCCGCTAAAACCTTTTAATAAATAAGTAATACTGCTGGCACTAGCAACAAAAACAACGGCTAAGGAAGATACCCCGGTATTAATCTTAAAATCAGATTTTGTAAGATAGGTCAGTAAAGGTACAAATACAACTCCACCACCAATACCTAAAATGCCAGAGAGTAGTCCTCCAATAGTTCCTATGAAAAGGTAAATAAACAAATTACTTTCTTAATTTTGGCAATAGTTCTTTACCGAGTAACTTTATTGTTTCTTCTTGGTTTATTGAAGATATTTGAATAGTAACAATTTCTGAATCAAAGTCATCTACAAGAGGACTATATATATTAAATAAATCCTCTATTGTTGCTGCTTTGGAAAATTTACCCATAATCTCTTCTTTTGGGAAACTATCAGCTTCTATTCGAAGAGCTTCAGGATCTAGTTGTTGTAATCTACTAGGAGCCCTAAGCCCTCTCCAAGACCTTAGTGCTGTCCATGCATCCTCATCATTATCTGCAAACATTGTCCACCTGTAAGTATGTACCGACATATCTTTTTTCTTTAATTCAGCAGTTTTCTCTTTTGCTGGATCGATCACCCTTTCATAAGAGTCCTTAGGGTCTTTAACACTAATCATCAAGCCATCTGCAAATTCTGCTGCTACCTGTGCAGACTTAGGACCTCCTGCAGCAAGCCATATTGGAATATTTTTTAAAGGAGGGGAGTACAATTTAGCTTTTTCAGTTTTATAATATTCACCATTGTAAGTGAGTTTTTCACCACTCAATAAACGTCTGATAATAGTGAGAGATTCAATTAATCTGTTTTTACGTTCTTCGTATTTTGGAAACGTATATCCAAGAGGTCCTTCATTTATATTTTCACCTGTTCCAACACCTAAGTGAAAAGTTGATTTTGTTAGCCTGTCTACTGTTGCTGCTGCTTGAGCTACAACTCCAGGATGCATTCTCCATAAAGGTGTAGTTACTCCAGTACCCAGGTCAAGGCTAGGAATATTGTTTGCTAGTGCTCCTAAAGTGGACCAGGTAAAATTTGAAGCTGAGTAGTCATCTACCCAAGGATGGAAATGTTCAGATATTGTTAACATATCAAACCCTGAATCTTTTGCAATTTCTGCGTGTTTGATTAAGTCTTCTGGTTGCCACTGTTCTGATCCTAAGAAGTATGAAAATTTTGTCATTGGATTATTTTAGTTTACTTTATTATTTAGGTGGGTGCCCCATAAAGAGGCACCCGAGTTTTTGTGAAACTATAAGCCGGATTCTGTATACGAAAAACGTATGATAATCATCCATCTTGTGTATTTGTTACCAAATACATCTAGCTACTTACCCGCAATTATTAACCGAGCAGGCTAATTGCTTCTTAGTATTGCTCCAAGAGGGGTTTACAAGCTAATCTGATTACTCAAATTACTGGTAGTCTCTTACACCACCTTTTCACCCTTACTTATTTTCATAAGCGGTTTGTTTTCTGTTGCACTATCCGTCAATTACTTGCCTGGGAGTTACCCAGCTCTTTGCTCTGTGGAGTCCGGACTTTCCTCGATAAATCGCGATTATCCGTTTCACATTTTAAGTTTACATAGTAAATTTATTCATTTGAATAAGAAATTATTATTTCTTGGAGGTTGTCTAAAGATAGGGGACCTATAAACTTTTTGATGATCTGATTATTTAATAATATATGTGTTTCAGGTACTCCAAATACGCCAGAGTAAATTGCCATCTTACTTTCTGGGTCAGTTACATAATTTATTTCACCCCTTCCATACTGATTGATAAAATCAATAGCATTTTCCTTTGAGTCTTGAAATAATACGAAATAAACTTGGTTTTCAAATCCCTCAGTTTGAGAAAGTTGAATTAAGTACTGGTGTTCTTCTATACATTCCAAGCACCAAGATGCCCAATAATTAATTATTGTGTAATTTTTGGAATTTATATTGATACTTTCACTTGTTTCAAGATTTTCTAGATTATTTAAAATATTTTCATCAACTTCAATACTATTTATTGTTGCATTAGAACTACAAGATATAAAGATTAAAATTGGTATAAAGAGTTTAATTTTCATAAATCACAAGTATTTCATTAATTATTTTTAAATCATCTTCAGGTAATGAAGTATTGCTTTTTAAAGATTCTAATATTTTAATTCCCTCACTCCTAGTATTGGGATTCTGAACATATATGATTCCTTTATAGGTACTTCCTAATAGGGATCCGGGAGATAATCTCACAGCTTCATTTATGTAACTCATTGAGGTCAACTCATCTCCAGACTCATATACCATCCATCCTATCTGTGCAAGTGAGTAGCTTTTCAAATCTATGTCATCGGTATTTTCAGCAACATACATAAAGTGGATTAAAGCATTGGAGTAATCGTAAGATTCAAAATATCTATTAGCTAGAGCAATTCTCATAGGTAAAATATCAGGATTTAATTTAATTACCTGCTCCATTTCCTCATTAGTCACATTTGAAAGATCTGTTGATTGATTAGGAGAAATAGAAGAATTGTTATCTAAATTAAAATAAAGAAATATAGGGAAAATTAAAATAAAGACTCCTGAATAAAACCATTTATTTTTTAACATATAGTTTCCTTATAAAAATTGATATAAAAATTAGAACAACAGATAGTGGCACAATCAGTATTTCAATATTGTTATTTATTGGATTTGTTATTATTCGCTCTCCATATCGTTCAACCCAAAATGCATTTATTTCACTATCTGTTAATCCGTTGTCTATTTGTTCTTTTAAAATAGATTTCATATCATCTGCATACTCTGATGGGGAATCATAAATAGTTTCACCCTGACATACTGGGCATAATAATATTTTGCTCCAAGTTTCTAATCTTGATTCGCTACTCGGAGATATAAAAGGCATTGAAATAATGATTACAATCAGTAAAAAAGTTATAAATTTAGACTTCATTTTTTCTTAACCTTGGGAAGAATGAAAGACTTGTAATAAGTAATCCTATCCACATAATCAAAACCCCGTAATTATTTCTTACTATTAACTTGTAGCTATCTTCGTTAATAAACTTAACAGTTATATAAATATCATTAATAATTGATCTAAATACAGCAGGCGAGCTAATTGCTTGTTGTGCTGAATTTTTAAATATATTTAGAGAAGTATATTTAGTCTGATTGGAATTTGAAATTGGCAACTTAAGAACATTTTTTTCAGGGAGGCTTTCTTCAATTGTGTTATATACAAAATAAGTATCATTATTGAAGTTAAATTCCTGAAAAGAATTCAGCTCTATTTCAGTTGAGAAGCTCTGACTAACATTTAAAATTATTCCAAGTGCAAAGATACCTATTCCTAGATGAGCAATTTGCCCAGTCCAGTAGGAGTTACTTCCTTTCGTCAACCTAAAGCTCTTGTAAAAATTGCTTACAGTAGTAAAAATTAATAAAAAAGAAAATGAAGCTGTAATGATTAGAATGTATGAATTATTTAGTAGAAATAATGTAAAAATAGTCACAATTAGTGCAATGTTTATTAAAATTACATTTTCATTAAACCATTTTTGAATGTTTAAATTTCTGATTGATAGTTTCACGGAAAAAATCATTAGTCCTAAAAGGATTAGCAAGAGAGGGCCAACAAGAATATCATAATAAGCTCTTCCAACAGTAATTTGTCTACTGTAAAGAGTTTCGTAAATTAGTGGAAATATGGTCCCAATAAATATTACTAGTGCAGATGAAAATAAGAAAATGTTGTTGAAAACAAAAAATCCTGATTTTCCAAACCAGTTATCAATTTTTTTTGATTTTGAAAAGTATTCAATATTTTTTGACCCTATTCCAATGAAAATTAATCCAAATAAAAGCATTCCAAATAATAGATACGTTCCAATATTTCCATTAGAGAATGCGTGAACAGATATCAGTACTCCTGAACGAGTTATAAAAGTTCCAAATAATGTAGACAAAAACATTAAACCCACAAGAATATAGTTCCAATTCAACAAAGTATTCTGTGTTTTTTGAATTTTAGCTGAATGAAGAAATGCTGTAGCTAGTAACCAGGGGATAAATGATACATTTTCAACTGGATCCCAGGCCCAATAACCTCCCCATCCCAGAACCTCATAAGACCAAGCTGCACCAAGAGTTATTCCAATAGTCAAAAACAGCCATGGTATATAAGTTGTTTTTTCAGCAACTTCAATCCATGAATTCGACTTATCTTTTCTTGAATAAAGTCTACTTGTAGCAGCAACAAATGGCATTGTCATACCGACATAGCCTATATAAAGCATTGGAGGATGAATAGCCATTAGAGGATGATTTTGTAATAGAGGGTTTGGTCCTCGGCCTATATTGCTTGTTACCAATTCAGCAAAAGGTAAGATAGTTGAAGCACTACATCCGATAGTTGCAAGTTCTATACAACCGGCAAAGGGAGATGAACTAAAAACTGTATATCCAACAAAAAATATCATAATAAGAGTAAAAATTTTAATATCAATATTTGAAGAAGGATCTTTATACAACTTTAAATAAAAATACATAAATAAACTTAAACAAAGATTCCACAGTAATATTGATCCATCTAACGACCCCCAAAGCGAAGCAAATTTATATAAAGGTGGAGTAGATTCTGCAGAATAATTAGCAACATAAGATAAAGAGAAATCGTTTAAAAATAATCCTACTTCGAGTAGGCAAAATAAGAAAACTTGAATAAATAGGTTAACCCTTACAAGTATTTCTGTATACAGATTTTTTTTGTTAAAAAATAAAAATATTAACAGACTGAAACTGATCCAGCTAAAAATAATTCCAGTGTTGTAAATCATTTTGAATAACTTTTAACATCATATGTTTCACCATCACTTGAAACATATTCATTATCATGTTTTACCAACATATCATCTGCAAAAAATATATCATTATCTAATACACCATCAAGAATTACACCCATATTTTCCTGAAACAACTCGGGGATAAACCCGTCAAATACAATCTCTATATCCTTATTGCCGTCTGTTATTGTAAAAACTGTAAATCCATCTTCTTGAGAAACAGAATCTTCAACTACAAATCCACCTAGCTTAATTCTTTCATTAGTTGTTATTTCTATATTTTCAGTTTCAGATGTAGTGTAATAATAGATGGTGTTTCTTGAAGCAATTATTGTACTTGCATAAATAATAAGCCCGATGCCCAAGAGGACAATAATAAAATTTTTTTTCACTCTACTTAAATTTTAGCTCTTGATTTAGGATTTAAATAGTTGTCCCACAATATATCATTAGATATTCGGAATCTTTTTGAGAGGAATATGTGAACAAGTGTTACCAAAAGAACGCTAATTAGAAGAGTAGTAAGAATATCTACAGACATTGGAGCATCACCTGACGCAACAGTTTCTTGGCTTAAGATACTTGCTTGTTGGTGGACAGATCGCCACCAAATTACACTAAAGTGCAATATAGGAATCTGGATTACACCAAAAATGCCGATAAAGGAAGAATTCTTTGCTGTTTTAGCTAAATCTTTATTAAATTGTCGAGAAGCAATGTATCCTAAATAAACTAGCAAGAGAATAGCTGTTAAGTTGAGCCTTGCATCACCCCAAACCCACCATGTTCCCCATGTCTGTTTTCCCCAAAAAGAACCTGCTAATAAAGTAACTATTGTAAATATGACTCCAGATTTAGCATTTGCTACTGCTAATGAGTCATATTTTTGTTTTTTAGTAAAAAAGTAAAATACAGAATATATGAAAGTAAGAGTGTAGCCTAAGTAGGCAACCCAAACAGTGGGTACGTGAATATATAATAGTTTTGAATAGATGCCTTGGGTCACGTCATAAGGTCCGAAGAAAGAAACTGCAAGCCAAGCTGCTAAAGGTCCATAAAGCATCATTTAGAACTCCTTAAATAAAAATTAGTAAAAGCATAAATAATCAAAGTTATACCTAAATACATTAATAAGTAAATGTTACTTATTTCTTGATTTACACCTAACCATAGGGGTGCGATTAAAATTGCAAAACCTATATAAATTGGAACAATTATTGTAAATTGAACAAAACGATTATTAAAACTTGTAAATACTTGAAAAAAAAGATTTATCATTATTGCATTTATACAAAAGAATAAGACAGATAAACATATATAAATCAAAGAAGAATTTAATGATGTATTTGTGAATCCAGAAAAGAGAATTAGTAAAAGAATAATTTGTGGATAAAATATACCTAATTCCGCAACAGTTTTGCTGTAGAAATAATCTTTTTTTTGAATTGATCCAAAATTTAACTCTTTTATTAATCTTTGCTCATCTAGAGGATTCCTTATTGAAAAAAGTGTTGTAAATAGAATGAGAAATAAAAGCTCAACTATCAAAAACAAGTCATTGTCCACACGAAATCTATTTTCTGACAAAATTGGAAAAACAATTATCAGGACAGACATGGTAGGAGTAATTAAAAATAAAGATGTGTTATTTCTAAATTCCAAACTGGTTTCTTTTTTTACAATGTATTTTTTAATCATTTAAATCAATAGTTCTCTCAATGCTGGCTAAGGAGATTATGCTTTCTTGGCTTGAAAGAATTGTAGAATTTCCTTCGTATTCTCTTTTTTTAAGCAATTCTAATAACAGTTGAATTCCATTCTCATCAAGATAAACTTTGGGTTCATCAATACAAAGTACATCAGGATTTTTTAAATCTGCAATAGCTATTTCACTTCTTTTAATCATTCCACTTGAAAAGTCTTCAATTAAGTCTGCTCTAAATTGATTAAGTTCATATTTATTAAGAATTTTATTTATCGTACTTTCTTGTTTTTTTTCATTGAACAAAAAATAATTTATATTCTCAATTAGAGAAAGTTTTGGAATTAGGGAGGGTATTGATCCGATTTCCATTAATGAATTTTTACTTCTTTGTATATCTGAATTAAAAGTATTGCCAATAAAGTTATTACTAATACACATAAGAAGAGTTGTTTTCCCTGAACCATTTTTCCCAATAATTTCATAATTTTTTGACAATTTTAAAGAAATTTTCAAATCATCAACCACAATTTGATTACCATAACCAAGTTTAAGATTGCTTGATTCAAAGAAAGAACTCATAATTCTATTGTATTAATATTAGTTTTTTATAAATTTCGAAAGTTGACATTACATCGTCTCTGGCACTGTGTGTTGGGGGAGTAATATCGAAATATTCTGAAATAGTTTTTAACTTGTGGTTTTTTACCTTGTCTTGAAGTTTGCTTCTACTTAGTGAAAGTGTATCAATTGTCTTATTTTCTAATTTATTCACAAGGTTGTAATTTAAAAATTTTAAATCAAAGTTGTCAATATTATGTCCAATCAGTATTGAATTATTCAAGAAATTAATAATTTCCTGCTCTTTTTCTTTAAATGATGGGGAATTTTCTACAGTAGAATCTGTAATGCCATGAATTTCAGAGTTACTAATTTTTTCTTTTGGTTTAAACAACGAATAAAACTCATCAGTTATTAAATTTTTTTTAACTTTTAAAATAAACAACTCAATAATTTCAGAATTCTCAGGTTCAAACCCTGTAGTTTCTATATCTAACACACAAAGGGTATCTTCTTCTAATATCACTTAGTTAATTCCCACATTCCTATTGCTGCTGCTGTAGAGGCATTTAAAGAATCTACATTATTAGTAGACCTAATTCTTATGGAAGTATGCTTGTTTTCAAACCAATTATCTGAAATTCCATACTGTTCTGCTCCTACGACTAAAGCAAAATTAATATTTGGCTTAAATTCTTCAATATCTACTTCTCCATCTGGGTCAAGTAGTAATATTTGGTAGTCTTTTTTGTTCAAAATATTTATTAATTCTTGGTTAGTGCTACTCCAAATATTGGTATTAAATATATGACCAATTGAAGATCTTATAACATTCGGATTAAAAATATCGGTAACTTCATCCGACAAAATAATATTGTTAATACCAAAAGATTTAGATGTTCTTATCATTGTTCCTAAATTTCCAGGCTTTTCAATTTGGTCAGGAATTAAAATTGGCCCACTTAGATTATTTGATATTTGATTATATTTTGTATTAAATAAAGTCAAAATACCATCAGGTCTGTCCCTGTAGGAAATTTCTTTAAATATTTTTTCTGAAACTTCTACAATTCGAATATTTTTTGCAATGAATTTTTCAATAAGTTCTTCATTATTATCTCCCATAAGTAATGAATTACAGATATACAACGAATCTACTTCATAATTAGATTCAATAAGTTGAAGATTCTCTCTGTATCCTTCTGCGATTGACTTCATTTCAGACTTACGATTTCTATTTTTCTTTAGAGAAATTAAAAATTTATACTCCGGATTTTTATAAGATGTTATATTTTTATTTACTAAATTTTTCATTATGTATAAGTTTTTTCCTTTTTATTTCTTTAGATTTCGTAATAATAGATTCATTTTGTACACCAGCAGTGATTAATCCTATTACTAAATAATTTTCAGGTATGTTCAATAATTTATTAACTTCTTTTCTATCAGTATTATGAAGTCCCATAAATCCACTTGAAAGACCCTTCTCTTCTATTAGTAACATACAATTCATCATTGAAGCTCCTGCATCTACAAACCAGTAAGGTACATCCCAATCCTTTGAATTTACAGCTTTTGCTTTATCACTCTTAGAATATCGTTGATGATAAGCATCTTCATTAAGAAGTATAAAAAATAAAGCTACGGAATGAGAAATCCAAGGATCTTTACCTTCTTCAATATATTTTCTCTCATGAAATAAATTAGAGATTTTATCTATAGTTTCTGTATTAAAAACTTGGATAATTTCAATACCTCTTGAAAATCCTGCGGTTGGTATTTTTATTGAATAACTTGCTATATTTTTTAGAGATTCAGTATCGAAATTAACTTTTTTATAACTTCTAACTATTTTTCGATTTGATAAGAGTTCTTCTAAGTGTGATAAAGCATTATTCATTTTGACTTAGTAAAGAATTTAAAACCATATCGCCCACTTCACTTGTTGACATACCCATTTTTCCAGCAGAAAGTGATTCTAAACTAATTGCTGTCTCTATGATTGCATTTTCAATATCTTTTGAATATTTTTCTTCACCTAATTCTTTCACCATCATTGCAGCGGCACCAATGCAGGCAAGTGGATTGATTACATTTTTGTCAGTATATTTTGGCGCAGACCCTCCAATGGGTTCAAACATAGATGTACCCTCTGGGTTGATATTACCTCCAGCTGCTATTCCCATGCCACCTTGAATCATTGCTCCAAGGTCAGTAATTATGTCTCCAAACATATTATCTGTAACAATTACATCAAACCATTCTGGATTCTTTACCATCCACATGCAAATTGCATCTACATGTCCATAATCAGTCTCTATATCTGGATATTCTTCAGCAACTTGATAAAATATTCTTTCCCAGAGATCATGTGCGTAAGTTAGAACGTTAGTTTTAGCACACAGTGTCACTTTTTTTCTGTTATTATTTTTTGCATATTCAAATGCATATTTGATACATCTATGAATAGCAAAGTGTGTATTAATAGACTCTTGTGTAGCCACTTCATTTTTAGTGCCATAATGAATGTACCCACCTGCACCGGCATAGAGTCCTTCAGTATTCTCTCTAACTACAATGAAATTAATATCTTCAGGGTTTTTATTGGCTAAAGGTGTTTCTACACCTGGATATAATATAACTGGTCTTAAATTTATATATTGATCAAACTCTTTTCTTAATTTTAATAAGATACCTTGCTCAAGTATCCCAGGCTTTACATCAGGATGTCCTATTGCACCAAGTAAAACTGCATCTGCGTTTTTAAACTGTTGTATATCCTTTTCTGTAACCAAGGTTTTAGTTTCAATGTATCGATCTCCACCTAGGTCATTTTCTGAAAAATTAAACTCTACTCCGTAATTTTTTTGAGATTCCACTAAGACTTTTACTGCTTCTCTCACTACTTCTGGCCCCGTACCATCACCAGCTAATAATGCTATATTTAATTTCTTACTCATTTATTCAACGCATTCAAAAATGACTCTACCGATCCCTGTACCACATCAGTAGACACAGAACGCCCCTGTTTCATAAGGTGACCATCATTTATAATCGTTACAATTTCAGCTGTTGCATCGGATCCTTTAGTTATGCTTTCAACTCTATAGTCAATAAGTGTTGCATCGGATTTAAGTATTTTTTTAACGGCTGTAAAAGCAGCATGAATCATTCCATCTCCTGTAGCTTCTTCAGTAATTTCTTTATCTCCAACCTTAAGGGTCACTTTAGCAGATGCATATTCATCTTTACTGTTGACCGATACAGACAAAAGTTTTGTATTACTTTGGTTTGTTTCAACCTGACCAACTATTGCTCTTAATTCATTTTCAACTATTTCACCTTTTCTATCAGCTATTTTCTTAAAAGTATTGAATGCATTGTCAAAAGAGTCACTATCTAGTGTTATATTTAAGTTATTTAATGCATCTTTAAATCCGGCTCTTCCAGAATGCTTACCAAGGATAATTTTTGCTTCTTGCCCAACAGAGTCGGGGGACATAATTTCGTATGTTGAAGTATTTCTTAGATATCCATGTTGATGTATACCTGATTCATGACTAAATGCATTTTTTCCAACTACTGCCTTATTGAACTGAACTGGATACCCAGTCAATTTAGATACAAGACGTGATGTTTCAAATATTTCAGTAGTCTCTGCTTTGATATCAACACCAAATTGATCTTGCCTAGTTTTCACCGCCATAATTATTTCTTCTGTCGAAGTATTTCCAGCTCTTTCTCCAATTCCATTAATTGCGCCTTCTATCTGTCGTGCTCCTGCTGTTATAGCTGTAAGTGAATTAGCTACCGCCAATCCTAAATCATTATGGCAATGAGTAGAAATAATTACATCTTCATTTCCACCTTTTACTTGTTCATATAC
>Ga0209036_1000485_pt1 | contig 17455 bp, 15 predicted proteins | sample MarorgKNORR_S2LV_3_FD_188222 | JGI IMG/M metagenome (GOLD analysis project Ga0209036, IMG submission 188222) | Marine microbial communities from the Southern Atlantic Ocean, analyzing organic carbon cycling - DCM_A/KNORR_S2/LV (SPAdes) (version 2) | ecosystem: Environmental > Aquatic > Marine >... | reverse complement strand
ACAATTCATATTTTTAAATTAATAAATTCAATATATCTCTTGAGAAAGGATTCCTTATGGATGACATAGGTAAATGCCCAGTAATGCATGGTTCAGCCACTACAAATAGTGGTGTAAGTACGTCAAATCGTGATTGGTGGCCCAATCAATTAAATCTAAGCATACTTCATCAAAATGATAAAAGATCAAACCCTATGAGTTTGGACTTTGATTACAGAGAAGAGTTTAAAAAACTTGACTATCAAGCACTGAAAAAAGATTTAAATGATTTAATGACTGACTCACAAGAATGGTGGCCAGCAGACTACGGTCATTATGGTCCTTTTTTCATTCGTATGACTTGGCATGCTGCCGGAACATACCGAACAAGTGACGGCCGCGGCGGTGGTGGGACCGGAGATCAGCGTTTTGCACCACTCAACAGTTGGCCAGATAATGGTAATTTAGATAAAGCAAGACGATTATTATGGCCCATTAAACAAAAATATGGAAATAAAATTAGCTGGGCTGACTTGTTTATTTTGACCGGAAATGTCGCAATTGAATCTATGGGCGGTAAGACATTTGGTTTTAGTGGTGGACGTGCCGATATTTGGTCTCCACCTGAAGATATATATTGGGGCCAAGAAAATGAGTGGTTAGAAAATAAACGATATTCAGGTGATCGAGAATTAGAAATGCCTCTTGGTGCTGTTCAAATGGGATTAATTTATGTGAACCCTCAAGGTCCTGACGGTAATCCTGACCCATTAAAAAGTGCTAGAGATATTCGTGAAACTTTTGCAAGAATGGCTATGAATGATGAAGAGACAGTTGCTCTTACAGCAGGTGGTCATACTTTTGGTAAAGCTCATGGAGCATCTGATCCTGACAAATATGTTGGTGCAGAACCAGAGGGAGCTCCAATAGAGCAAATGGGATTTGGATGGCAAAACTCATTTGGTTCAGGTGTTGGAAGAGATACTATTACAAGTGGTATTGAAGGTGCGTGGACTGCTAATCCAACACAGTGGGACAATGGATATTTTGATCTTCTTTTGGGTTACGAATGGGAATTAGTTAAGAGCCCTGCAGGAGCTTATCAATGGCATCCTATTAACCCTAAACAAGAAGACTTAGCGCCAGATGCTCAAGATGGTTCTATAAAAGTAACAACTATGATGACAACTGCCGATATGGCGATGAGAGAAGATCCTTCTTACAAAGTGATTTCTAAAAGATTCCATGAGAATCCAGACCAATTTCAAGACGCTTTTGCTAGAGCTTGGTTTAAATTGTTGCATCGTGATATGGGACCAAAAACTCGTTATTTAGGACCTGAAGTTCCTGAAGAGGAGTTAATTTGGCAAGACCCAGTTCCTGCCGGTAATAAAGATTATGATGTTGGGGCTGTAAAATCGCTTATTTCAGCAAGCGGATTATCTACTAAAGAAATGGTTGAGACTGCTTGGGCAAGTGCTTCAACGTATAGAGGTACAGACATGCGTGGTGGCGCAAATGGAGCCCGCATACGTCTTGAGCCACAAAAAAGTTGGGAAGTAAATAAGCCAAATGAGCTATCTAAAATTTTAGACATTTATTCTGGTATCTCAGATAAGACAGGCGCTTCTATTGCTGATATAATTGTTTTAGCTGGAAATGTAGGAATTGAAAAAGCTTCTGGACAAAGTCTTGAGTTTATTCCTGGAAGAGGTGATGCAACTCAGGAAAATACCGATGTTGACTCTTTTGCAGTTTTAGAGCCAGTAGTAGACGGTTTTAGAAACTTTCAAAAGGAAGATTATGGTGTTAGCCCTGAAGAGATGCTTTTAGATAGAGCTCAGATCATGGGTCTTACAGCTCCTGAAATGACAGTTCTAATTGGTGGCATGAGATCCCTAGGCATTACTACTAACGGCCAAGGTGTTTTTTCAGAGCCAACAGGTAAATTGTCAAATGACTTCTTCTTAAAACTTCTTGATATGGGTATTGAATGGAAGCCAGTTAACAGTAATACTTATCAAGGTGTGAATAGATCAACAGGCGAAAAAATCAGTTCTGCTACACGTGTAGATTTAGCATTTGGTTCAAATTCTCAATTAAGGGCTATAGCAGAAGTTTATGCATGTAGTGACTCACACGATAAATTTATCAGAGACTTCATATCTGCTTGGAATAAAGTTATGAACTCAGACAGATTTGATTTGATATAATAATAATTAACTAAAAATTAAATTAGGCGGTTTTAACCGCCTTTTTTTATGAGCGAGGGTGTATTGCTTTGTGTAACTTAAGTAATTCACTTTCATTGACGTCAGTATATCTCTGGGTTGTCGAAAGACTTGAATGACCCAAAAGTTGTTGAATAGCTCTTAGATCTGCTCCACCAGACAGTAAATGAGTTGCAAATGCATGTCGAAGTGCATGGGGGGTAGTATGAGATGGTAAGCCTAATTCATATCTTAAATTTTCAACTCTCCTTTGAATAATTCTTGGAGAAAGTTCTCCACCTCTTTTTCCAAGGAACAGTGGTTCATCTTCTTTTACATCATATGGGCACAGGTCAAGATATTCCTTAACACCCTCACAGATTATAGGTAACAAGGGTACATCTCTATACTTGTTACCTTTTCCTTTTACTCTCAACCAGTCACTTTTTGGAGCTTCTTTCTTTTTAAGAGATAATGCTTCACTTATTCTAAGACCTGAACCATATAATAATAACATTACAGCTCTATCTCGAAGGTTAATCCATTGGTCATTTTCATTATCCATTAGAGATACAAAAGCTTTAGCGACAAGATCCGAATCAATGGATTTAGGATAACTTCTTTTAAGTTTAGGACTTTTGAAAATAGATATATCAAGAGATAAAATAACTTTATCTTTCAATAAGAATTTAAAAAAATTTTTTAAACTAGATATTTTTCTTGCAACTGTCGGTCTTGATAATTCTCGTTCAGACAATACTGATAAGAATTCTCTTAAAATATACTTATCTGGAGATAAAAAGTCATGATTTCTTTCAGTACAAAATTTTAAAAATTCTACTACATCCCTTTTATAGGCATCAAGAGTATGCACCCCATAGCCTCTAATATTTTCTAAATATTTAATCCAAGGTAAAATAACATTATTTTTTGTATTTAAGATATTATTTTGTTTTATAGTATCCATAAATCAACTTATAAAATTGATTGACCTGTTTTTTTCCAGTCAGATAAGAAATCTGCTAGACCCTTATCGGTAAGTGGATGATTGTACATGGCTTTTAAAAACTTTGGTGGAATGGTTGCAACATCTGCACCTAATTTTGCTGAGTCTATAATATCTTGGACACTTCTTATTGAGGCAGCAAGAACCTTTGTTTCAAATCCATGAATATCATAAATTTCAGTTATCTCTGAAATTAAGTTCATACCATCTGCACCTATATCATCTAGTCTTCCAATAAAAGGCGATATGAAAGAAGCACCTGCTTTTGCTGCTAAAAGTGCTTGAGCGGAACTGAAACATAAGGTTACATTTACCATAATACCGTCATCTGAAAATGCTTTGCATGCTCTAAGACCATCAAAAGTCAGAGGTACTTTGATGGCAACATTTTGAGCAATTGCAGACAGTTTTTTACCTTCCAATAGCATGTTATCAAAATCGGTTGCTGTAACTTCTGCACTTACGGGTCCTGACACCTCATTACAAATTTCTTCAATGGTTTCAATGATATTTCGTCCAGATTTAGCTATTAAAGAGGGATTTGTTGTAACTCCGTCAATTAATCCAGTAACATTTAATGATTTTATTTCATCAATTTCAGCAGTATCTATGAATAATTCCATCTTTCATCCTTTATGGGTTTTTATAATTAAAAAAAACTAATATTTCATTAAACATATTTTATAATACATTATGTAAATAATGATAACTATATTTAGCTTTAAAATAATTTCATAAAGATGATTAATGAAAAATATAAAATCAAATGAAGTTGCTGTTCTTGTAAGTGGTCCATTTAATGAACCATTTGATTATTCAGTTGAAAGTAAAAAAGATGGTGTCTGCGTAGGGCAAGTTGTATTAGTTCCTTTTGGAAAAAGAAAAAATGTTGGAATTATTGTTGGTGAGGGTACAAGAACTATACCTAAGGAAAAGTTAAAAAGAATTGAAGAAATATATGAAATAAATCCTATACCCCAACCTTCTATAGAGTTAATTAATTTTTTAGCAAATTGGTATTGTGCATATAAAGGATTAGTCCTTAAGATGGTTTTATCTCCGGTCGAGGCAATAACATCTACAGAATATAAAAAAGTATATAAAAGCAAGTTTCTAGATAATGACGAAATAGAAGAAATTAACAAACATAAAATCACGTCTAAAAGGAAACTTATTTTAGATTTTTTATTTAAATCAAAACAAGCTGTATTCCAAGAGGATCTGATAGACAATACCGGTGTCTCTAAGTCAATTTTAAAAGATATGACTAAAAAAAATCTTATTGTTGAAGAGTTGGTAAAAAAGCAAGCCTATTCAAACTTAAAAGTTCCTAATTATAACAAAATAAAATTTGAAATTAACAAATTATTGAACTCAGAACAAAAAAATGCAGTTGAAAAAATTAATGTCTCAATAAAGAAAAAGAAACCAGATTGTTTTTTGCTGGATGGTGTTCCAGGTTCTGGTAAGACTGAGACTTATTTTCAAACAGTTAAAACTTGTTTAGATGAAGGTAAGCAAATTTTAATTTTGCTTCCAGAAATATCTTTAACACCAGATTGGGAAAAAAGATTTCACCAAAGTTTTTCTTTTGCGCCTTTAGTCTGGCATTCTGGAATAACAAAAACAAAAAAGAAACAAATTTGGTTATCCGCGTTAAATAGTTCAGCTGGGGTTATTGTAGGCGCAAGATCTGCATTAATGCTTCCTATTCTAAATCTAGGTTTAATTATTGTTGATGAAGAGCATGACCCAGCGTTTAAACAGGAAGAAGGCGTAAGATATAACGCCAGAGATATGGCAATCTATAAAGCTATCAGATCTTCTGTACCGATAGTTTTAGCATCTGCCACACCTTCGTTAGAAACTTACCATAATATGAAAATAGGTAAATATATTCACTTAACCTTACCAAAGAGAGCAACTGGAGCCGCTTTACCTGATATAAAACTTATTGATTTAAAGGCTAATACTCCTGAGCGAGGTAAATGGATATCTTCAGTATTAACAAATGAAATAAAATCTAAATTAGATAATAGAGAACAAAGTTTACTATTTTTAAATAGAAGAGGTTATGCACCATTAACTATTTGCAACTCTTGTGGCAATAAAATTAAATGTGTTAATTGTGAAACATGGTTAGTTGAACATAGATCACAAAATACATTGGTTTGTCACCATTGTGGTTATACAAAAAGAATTTCTAACACTTGCGATATATGTGGAGCTGAAGGGCAAATAAAAGCATGTGGACCAGGAGTTGAGCGCATTGAGGAAGAAATAAATCAATTATTTCCTGAAGCTAAATTAACAGTACTTTCAAGTGACACTATGAAAAGTCAAAAAACATTAGTAAAGACACTTGAAAAGATAAAAAATAATAAAGTAGATATAATAATAGGTACTCAGATGATTGCCAAAGGGCATGATTTTCCAGATTTAAAATTAGTTGGAATTATCGACAGTGATGTTGGCTTATCTGGTGGTGATTTAAGGGCGTCAGAACGAAGTTTTCAACTTTTACAACAAGTATCAGGTAGATCTGGTAGACACTCAATAGATGAACAGGACAAAGGTGTTGTTTTTCTTCAAACCTACGATAATGAGAATCCAATAATTAGGGCAATCGCCAAAAATAATCGAGATGATTTTTTTGAAAAAGAACTTTCATCAAGGAAAAACGCTAATATGCCTCCTTTTGGGAGATTGGCAGCCATAATTTTATCCTCTAAATATGAAAGAAAATTAGACGGTTTTGCATCGGAATTATTAAGGGTAGCGCCATTATTTAAAAATGTTAAGATTTTTGGGCCAGCTCCAGCTCCTTTATATTTTTTAAGGGGAAAATACAGACGAAGATTTTTAATCAAATCAGATAAAACAGTTAACATTCAAGATGTCCTTTTGAATTGGACAAATAAAATTAAAACTCCGCATAATGTTAAGTTGACTATAGATATTGACCCTTTTTCCTTTATGTAAAATTAATTTAATATGACTACCTTGTTGCTTGCATTGAGATCAATGCTGTGTTAGCAATCCATATATTTTTATTTTAATATATAAGGAAATATTAAGATGAGCGGATCATCTGGATTATCAGGTAGATATGCTAAAGCTTTACATGAGTTAGCTACAGAAAAAAAAATTATATCTAAAATAGTTAAAGATTTTGAATCATTAAAAGGAATACTAAAAAGTAATGATTTACTTCAGAATATGATTAAATCACCTGCTGTAACTAAAGCTAATAAACTATCTTCTATTGTTAAAATTTTAAAAAAAGCAAAGGCTGACAGTTTAACCATTAAATTTTGTGGTACTTTAGCCAATAATGGTCGTTTGTTTTTAATACATGAAATAATAGACGTTTTCTTATCTGAAGTCTCTAGAATCAATGGTGAAGTTCAAGCTGAAGTTACTTCATCTTTTGAATTAGATAAAGCACAACAAAGTAAAGTAGAATCAGCGATATCTGAAGCTACCGGGGTCAAAAAAATAGTTTTGTCAACAAAGGTTGATCAAACTCTGATTGGAGGACTTATAGTCAAAATTGGCTCAAAAATGATCGATAACTCGATTAAAACTAAACTTAATAGACTTGAAATAGCCATGAGAGGTACAAATTAATGGATATTCGTGCAGCAGAAATATCAACAATATTAAAAGATCAAATTGAAAACTTTGGAGCAGAAGCCGAAGTGACAGAGGTAGGTAAAGTTTTATCTGTTGGTGACGGAATAGCTAGAGTTCATGGTTTAGATCAAGTTCAAGCAGGTGAAATGGTGGAGTTTCCTGGTGGCATTGCTGGCATGGCTTTGAACTTAGAAAGAGATAACGTGGGTGTTGTTATCTTTGGAAGTGATAAGACTATTAAAGAAGGTGATGTTGTAAAGCGAACAGGTTCTATTGTTGATGTTCCTATCGGCAAAGGACTTCTTGGGAGGGTGGTTGATGCATTAGGTAATCCCATTGATGGAAAAGGTGCATTAAAAAATGTTAAAAGGACAAGAGTTGAGTCAAAGGCCCCTGGTATTATGCCAAGAGAATCAGTCAGTGAACCAATGCAGACTGGACTTAAGGCCATAGATTCATTAATTCCTGTTGGTAGAGGACAAAGAGAACTTATTATTGGTGACAGACAAACTGGCAAGACAGCTATAGCTATAGATACCTTTTTAAATCAGAAAAGCACTAATGATAAGGCAGGTAAAGACGATACTAAAAAATTATTTTGTATATACGTAGCTGTTGGCCAAAAGAGGTCAACTGTAGCTCAAATTGTTAAAACTTTAGAAGAAAGAGGAGCCCTAGAATATTCAATTGTGGTAGCAGCTACTGCTTCAGACCCTGCACCAATGCAATTTCTAGCACCTTATTCAGCAGCTGCTATGGGTGAGTTTTTTAGAGATAATGGAATGCATGCAGTCGTTGTATACGATGATTTATCTAAACAAGCCGTTGCATATAGACAAATGTCACTTCTTTTAAGGAGACCTCCAGGAAGAGAAGCTTATCCTGGTGACGTATTTTATTTACATTCTCGTTTATTAGAAAGGGCTGCTAAATTAAATGGAGATAATGGGTCTGGTAGTTTAACAGCACTCCCAATAATAGAAACGCAGGGAGGAGATGTTTCTGCCTTTATACCAACTAATGTTATCTCAATTACAGATGGTCAAATATTTTTAGAAACTGAATTGTTTTATAAAGGTATTAGACCGGCGGTGAATGTAGGTTTATCAGTTTCCAGAGTTGGATCTGCTGCACAAATAAAAGCTATGAAACAAGTAGCAGGAACGATTAAGTTAGATCTTGCTCAATACAGAGAAATGGCTGCATTTGCTCAATTTGCTTCTGATATGGACGCTTCTACTAGACAACTTTTATCTAGAGGTGAAAGATTAACTGAATTATTAAAGCAATCACAATATTCACCAATGGAGGTTGAAGAGCAAGTAGCTGTGATATTTGCAGGTGTTAAGGGTTATTTAGATCAAATTCCTACACAAAAGATAGGTGAGTTCGAACAAGCACTTCTGCAAAAATTAAATACCAAAGGTTCTAAGGTTTTAGATTCAATTAGAAAAGATAAAGCAATTTCAGATGATACAGAAAAATCTCTTAAAGATACTCTAGATCAGTTAGTAAAGAATTTTTCTTAATTATCGTGTTAATGCAAAAGGAATAGGTTAAAATGCCTTCTTTAAAAGACCTTAAAAATAGGATTGGTTCCGTAAAGTCCACGCAAAAAATAACATCTGCCATGAAAATGGTGGCAGCTGCAAAATTGAGGAAGGCTCAAGAACAAGCTTTAGCCTCTAGACCCTACACGTCTCTTATGGATAATATAGTTTCTAAAATTGCATCTAAGGCTTCCGGAAGTTCAATAGATCTTCTGGCTGGAAAACCAGAAAATAAAACTCATTTGTTAGTAGTCTTTTCTGCAGATAGAGGTTTATGTGGTGGTTTCAACGGCTCAATTACGAGAACTGTTAGATCTGAGGTAAAAAAATTAAAAGATGACGGAATAGAAGTTAAATTACTTATGGTTGGTAAAAAATCAGCTGATGCGCTTAATAGGGATTTTGGTGAACTCTTTGTTGAAAAGATAGATGGTAAATCAGCAAAGCCAAATTACTCTGATGCTGAAGTTTTAGCAAAAAAAATCATAGATTTATTTGAGGATGGACAATTTGGAGTTTGCAAAGTTATTTATAACAAATTTGTTTCAGCCATTACACAAGAAGTTACTTTTAAATCTCTTATACCAGTTGAAGTTAAACAAAATGAGATAGAACAAGATAATTCTAGTTCTATTTATGATTTTGAACCAGGTGAAGAAGAGATTTTAAATGATTTATTACCACGCAATTTAGCCACCCAGTTATTTAGCTCTCAGATAGAGAGTACAGCAAGCGAATTAGCCGCAAGAATGACAGCAATGGATAATGCGACTAGAAATGCAGGTGATATGATAGATAATCTTACACTTCAATACAATAGAACAAGACAAGCGGTCATTACGAAAGAACTAATAGAAATTATATCAGGCGCGGAAGCCTTATAATACAAAATAAATGGAGAAAAAATATGGCTAAAAAACCATCTGCCAAACAAAATGGTAAAATATCACAAGTTATTGGAGCTGTGGTAGACGTTGAGTTTGATTCTGATCTTCCTTTGATCTTAGACGCTTTACAAGTTGATAATAGTGGGCAAAAATTAATTTTGGAAGTTGCACAACATCTTGGAGAAAACGAGGTCAGGACTATTGCTATGGATAGTACAGACGGTTTGGTTCGTGGAATGGAAGTTATTCAAACTGGGGCACCTATAACAGTACCTGTTGGACCAGAAACCTTAGGAAGAATTCTTAATGTGATAGGTGATCCTGTAGATGACGGAAAACCGGTCAAATCAAAAACTTCTTTACCGATCCACAGAGACGCACCAGAGTATGTTGACCAGTCAACATCTGCAGATATTTTGGTTACAGGTATAAAAGTTGTGGACCTTTTAGCACCATACGCAAAAGGTGGAAAAATTGGTCTCTTTGGAGGAGCTGGTGTTGGTAAAACTGTTTTAATTATGGAGCTTATCAACAACGTAGCTAAGGCTCACGGTGGATACTCTGTTTTTGCGGGTGTTGGAGAAAGAACTAGAGAAGGTAACGACCTTTTTCACGAAATGGTAGAATCTGGTGTTATTGTTCCAGATGGTCCTGGATCAAAAGCCGCATTAGTTTATGGACAAATGAACGAGCCTCCAGGAGCTAGAGCAAGAGTAGCTTTAACAGGATTAACTTTAGCAGAATATTTTAGAGACCAAGAGGGTCAAGATGTTCTTTTCTTTGTTGATAATATTTTTAGATTTACTCAAGCTGGATCTGAAGTTTCTGCATTATTAGGTAGAATACCATCAGCTGTTGGATACCAACCAACATTAGCGACAGATATGGGTGCTTTACAAGAAAGAATTACAACGACAACAAAAGGATCTATAACTTCTGTACAAGCTATTTATGTTCCAGCAGATGATTTAACTGATCCAGCACCAGCTACATCGTTTGCACACTTGGACGCTACAACAGTTTTATCAAGGCAAATTGCTGAAATAGGGATTTATCCTGCAGTTGATCCACTTGACTCTACTTCTAGAATGTTAGATCCAAGAATTGTAGGTGATGAGCATTATGCTGTTGCAAGAAAAGTACAAGAAGTTCTTCAGCAATATAAGTCACTGCAAGATATTATTGCTATTTTAGGAATGGATGAATTATCTGAAGAAGATAAATTAGTTGTAAATAGAGCCAGAAAAATACAAAGATTCTTATCTCAACCATTTCATGTTGCAGAAGTATTTACCGGTTCACCAGGTGTATTAGTGCCTTTAGAAGATACCATAAAAGGTTTTAAAGGAATTGCTGATGGTGAGTATGATGACTTACCAGAGGCAGCTTTTTATATGGTAGGTACCATTGAGGAAGCAATGGAAAAAGCTAAGAAGTTAGCTAAAGACGCTGCTTAGTCCATTTTAATTATTTGAGATGAGGTTATAATGTCAGACACAACCAATTTAGAAATAGTAACTCCATCAATGGTACTTGTTTCTGAACCAGTTGATATGGTTGTCATACCAGGATCTGATGGCCAAATAGGTGCCCTACCAAGACATTCTAAAGTAATGTCCACTCTTGATAGGGGCGTTATAGACATTTATAATGACAGTAAAGTTACATCACGCATTATGATTGATGGAGGTATTGCTGAAATCAATGAAACATCAGTTGTTATACTTGCTGAAAGAGCTGAAAAAATTGATAAAGCTAATAAACAAATGCTTGAAGAACGTCTTCTTGCTTTTAAATCTCAAGAAAATCATGAAGATAAGAGTGTCTCAGATCTAGCTAATAAAAATTCTTCTTTCATTAAGGCTGTATTAGAAAATATTGGCTAGTTTATTTTGATAAAACAGTCTCTACCTTAGCACTAATACTCAAAAGTTTTTCGTCATTTTTTGTGGTACCATTCAACATAACGCCGATAGGTTTATCATCTTTTGAATATGGTAGTGAAATACTACAGCCATTCATGTAGTTGGCTAAGGTTGTGTTTCTTAATGAAATTAAATTAACTTCATCATAATATGGTTCATTTTTACAATCTTCAAGTAAAGGTGGATATATGGTTACTGTTGGTAAAAGTAAAAAATTATTTTTCAAAAAATTATTAAATTCTTTAATTAATTTTTTTCTTATATTAAGTAATAAATTATACTCAACTGCCAACACATCATTTGCTCTATCCATACGTCTAAGAATATTAGGATCCATCAAATGTTTTTTGTCATTGTATGCCTCAAAATATTCAGTTTGAGATTCTACGGCTGCAAATTGCCATAAAGGTACCTTCTTGTATAAGTCTAGGGCCGGCACATGTATTTCAACTACATTAAAACCATTTTCAGCTAATTTCTGTTTTGCAGTATCAAAAGAAGACTTTATTTGAGGTTCTATATCTTCAAATCCAAAATTTGTAGGGATAATAAGATCTGCTTCTTTGTCATATAAATTTGTCTTTTTAATATTGGTCTTGATTTTCATTACTTCATAACCGAGCCTACAAAGCTCAACATTTTTTGCCATTAATCCAACACTATCTAAGCTAGATGAAAGAACGAGAACGCCCTTCCTAGAAATTACGTCTTGAGTTGGTTTGAACCCAGTTATTCCTGTAAAAGCGGCAGGTATTCTTGTTGATCCACCTGTATCCGTACCAATTGTAATATCTGATATATCAAGGGATATTGATACAGCTCCTCCAGATGTTGATCCTCCAGGTATAGCTCCCTTATATATTGGGTTTAAAGGAGTTCCATAATGTGGATTTATACCTAAACCAGAGTAAGCTAATTCTGTCATGTTGGTATGACCAATAAGCAAGCCACCGGCCGTCCTAATTAGTGAGATACATTCAGCATCCTTAAGACATATTTCAGGATTAAGAAATTTTGATCCACCCCTCGTTTTGTATCCTTTGACATCAAATAAGTCTTTAACAGATATGATTAAACCTTTTAACAAACCATTTTTAAGCTGATTTATTTCATTTAATTGTAATTGAAAATCTTCTTCGAAAAGTTCAGTAAAAATATTTTCAAATTTTTCTGGATTACTTTGTATTTTAGTTAAAATTGAAAAAACATTATCAATTAGTATTTCAGGGTTAAACTCTTTTTTTTTCATTATAATCCTGTAGAAATAAAATTACTTAACATTGGAATAAATATTTCATTAATTTTTTGATATACATCTTTCTTAAAAGAAATAGCCTTCTCAGGTAAAAGTTTTGGATTAAGCCAAAGCCAATTTTTAAATTCTGGATGGTTAGTATTAATATCTATTTCTTCATCTTTTCCAGAAAAATAAAACAAAAGCCATCTTTGTGTTTGTCCTCTATATTTACCTTCCCATAAATTATCCGCTAACGGTAAGGGAATGTCATAATTTAACCATTCTGGATATTCACTAACAAATTCTACATTGCTTATACTAGTTTCTTCTCTTAATTCTCTATAGCCGGCTTCTATTGGAAGTTCACCTTCATCTATTCCCCCCTGAGGCAACTGCCATGCCTCGGCTTTATTATCAAGACGCTGACCACAAAAAACATTTCCGTCTTTATTGAAAACCATAAGTCCAACACACGATCGATAAGGTCGTTCTAATAGCGGGATATTATTTTTATTTATGCTCAATTTTTAGCATTACTCACTTTATTTAAAATTGATTTTTTATTTATTGTAGCTGTTGAAGTGTTTTTAACATTGTTACTAAAAAGATTAATACCTCTTATAAGATCAACTGCTCTAGAAATCTGGTTGTCTTGAAGAAGTTTTTCTACAGGACTTAATTCTATTACATTTTCTTTTTTCTTTTCATTGGACTTATCTTTTTTATCTAATGCACCCCTTAAATTTTCTTCTCGTCTGTTTTCTAAAATTTTGTTTGTTGGCTCAGTTATTCCTGCTTCAACAATAATATCAGGCTCAATACCTTTAGCTTGAATGGAAATACCACTAGGCGTATAATATCTTGCGGTTGTAAGTCTCATAGCACCATTTCCTGCGAGTGGTATTATAGATTGAACAGATCCCTTACCAAAACTTCTTGTTCCTACTATTATAGCTCTAGAGTGGTCTTTAAGAGCTCCTGCTACAATTTCACTTGCAGAAGCAGAACCACTATTTATTAGAACTATCAGTGGTTTACCATCTATAACATCTCCTTTTTTTGCAAATATCCTTGAAGTATCATCGTCCTTTCTACCTTGTGTGGAGACGATTTCTCCTTGATTAAGAAACGAGTCAGTTACTGATATAGATTGATTTAGAAGCCCTCCAGGATTATTTCTTAAGTCCAGTATAAGACCTTGAAATTTGTCCCCAGTTTCTTTTTTTATCTCACTTATAGACTTTTCCATACCTGAAGTAGTTGTGTCTGAAAAAGTAGTTAAACGGACATATGCTATATTTTTAATAATGTTATGTCTGACAGATCTAATTTTAATAACGTCTCTTACTATTTCAATTTCAAAAGGATCTTTCTTATCACGGACGACAGTTATTATAACTTTGCTCCCAATTGGTCCACGAAGTTGGGATACAGCTTCATTTATGGATAGACCTCTAATTGATTCACCATTAATACCAATTATTAAATCACCAGATTTCATGCCAGCTTTTGCTGCAGGGGTATCGTCTATAGGTGACACAACTTTAACAACACCATCTTCCATAGTAATTTCTATTCCTAAACCACCAAAAGTACCCTTGGTTTTTACTTGCATATCTTTATAAGATTCAGGACTTAAATATGATGAGTGTGGGTCAAGGGATTGCAACATTCCTGAAATAGCAGACTCGATAAGCTTTTTATCAGTAACTTCTTCAACATATTGTTCTTGAACTCTTTGAAAAACATCCCCAAAAAGATTAAGTTGCTTATAAGTTTCTTGTCGATTTTCTGCTTTAGCTAGATGCAATGGAAGAGAGGATATGTTTAGAAATAAAAAAAATAGTAAAAATAAATTCTTATTACTAGAAGAGATTTTTGCAATCATTTTTACTTTACCTTTATGTTCAATGGATGATTTTAAAGTTTAATATAGAATATATTTAGAGTGGCTACTATAGAAATTTTATTTAGGAAGTACTTATTTAACTAACAAAGATGAGCCATTCATTGTTTCTGGTGTTTGAAGGGACATAAGATCTAAAATTGTTGGTGCAATATCAGCCAGCTTACCATTTTTTAATTTAAAATGGTTATTATTACAGATAAGTATTAAGGGGACTTTATTACAAGTATGGGAGGTGTGTGGTAATTTTGTTTCTAAGTTTTTCATTATTTCACAATTACCATGATCAGCTGTTAATAGCATAACCCCATTAGTTTTATCTAATGCATTTTTGATTTTTCCTATCGCATAATCTACAGTTTCAACTGCTTTGATTGCCGCTTTCAAATCACCAGTATGACCAACCATATCAGGATTAGCAAAGTTAATAATTATTAGATCATATATTTTTTTTTGGATTGCTTTTGTTAATTCATTTTCAACTTCTTTTGCAGACATCTCTGGCTTTAAATCATAAGTAGAGACTTTGGGTGATGGTATCATAATCCTTGTTTCACCTTTATTTACAGTCTCATTTCCACCATTAAAAAAATATGTTACATGAGGATATTTTTCTGTTTCTGCTAACCTAAGTTGTTTTAAATTCGCTTTTGCAATAACTTCACCAAGGGTATCTTCAATCTTTTCTTTTATAAAAATACTGTTCATATAGTTTGAAATTTCTTTTGAATACTCTGACATTCCAAGACAGTTTAACAATTTGGGAGTTTTGGCATCCTTTTTAAATTTTTTAAAATTAGGGTCTAAGAATGCTGTTAACAGTTCCCTTACCCGGTCAGCTCTGAAATTAATCATAAGTAGACTATCACCTTCTTGTATTCCTTTATAATCAGCAATTAATGTAGGTGAAATAAATTCATCGGTTTCGTTGTTTTCGTAAGCCTCTTTAATTGCGATTAAAACATTAGCTACTTTTCTTTTATGTTTGGCATAAGCAATTAGATCAAAAGACTTTTTTACTCTATCCCATCTATTATCTCTATCCATTGCGTAATATCTTCCAATAAGGGTAACGATCTGAATATCATCGGGTAGAGATGATTCAAATTTTTTAATTAGCTGACCTAATTGTTTCGGAGAAGAATCTCTTCCATCTGAAAATATATGAATTACAGTTCTAATATTATTTTCATGCAATAATTTGGACATAGCAATAATATGATTTGAGTGAGAGTGAACTCCACCATCACTGCACAAACCTAAAAGATGAACTGTTTTGTTTTTTTTATGTTTTGATAAAAAATTTTGAAAATTTTTATTGTCGCTTATTTCATTATTAGCAAAAGCTTTGTTAATCTTTGGGAGTGTCTGCAAAACAACTCTTCCAGAACCTAAATTCATGTGACCAACCTCAGAATTTCCAACTTGCCCAGGAGGTAGTCCAACATGTTCTCCAGATGCCTCAAGAGTAGAATATGGATATTTTTTTGATAAATAATTCACGTTAGGTGTTTTAGCTAGTGTTACAGCATTAAAATCAGAATCTTTATCAATTCCCCATCCATCCATTATACATAATACAACAGGTCTATTTTTATTATCATTCATTAATTAAATTCACTTTTAAAAATTATTTATGATAAGGGTGTCCTTGAATTATAGTTTCTATTCTATAGATTTGTTCCGCAATCATCATTTTTACCATTTGATGTGGCCAAGTAAGTTGGCCAAAAGCAATTACTTTATCAGCAGTTTTTTTAATTTTTTCACTATTTCCAAAAGCTCCACCAATAGCAAAATTTATATTGGTTATATTATTATCTCTCCAATTTAATATTATTTTAGCGAGATCATTACTAGATAAATTTTCACCTTTTTCGTCTAATAATATTAATTTACCATTTTTGGGTGTTGCATTAATTAATTTTAACGCTTCTTCATCTCTTTTTTTTTCTGGGCTCTTATTTTTGACTTCAAATTGTTTTAATTCAACATTTTTAATTCTTTTAAGATATTTGTGGGTGATTATATCTTCATCACTATTTTTAGCTTTACCAATAGTTGAAATAATGTATTGCATTATTATTTTTCTAATGCATCTGGTGAGACTTCTTCTTGTTTTTTTACCCACATTTTTTCTAAACTATAAAAATCTCTAACTTCAGGACGAAAAATATGAATAAGTATATCTTTAGCGTCAATTAATACCCAATCACCATTTGACATTCCTTCCGGAGATGGAAGACGAAGTCCCATTTCTTTATATTTTTTTATTAAATTATTTGCCATTGCTGTTACTTGCCTAACAGTATTTCCACTAACCACAACCATGTAATCAGCGATACTACTTCTTCCAATTAGATCAATACTGACAATGTCTATTCCTTTGTCGTTATCTAATGATTCTAGCGTAAACTTTAGTAATTGTTTAGAAGATAAGGGCATCATTTTTTTCATGTTTGAAATTCCGTTTTATTAAAATTATTTGATCTTCTGATTTCAGAAGATGATATTGATAATAGTTTGTTCTTTAAAAAGACCCAGACTGGTTTATTTTTAAGAAAGATAGTTTTACTTTTTGAAGTTTTTAGTCTCTTACCGAGCTTGGTTGTTTGTCTAGTATTGAGAAAAGAGCTGGAAAAATTAGGTCGAGAGATTACCGCAACATACATATTTTTTGCAATTGAAGTTGGATAAAGCCACTTATTAAAACTATCTAGAATATCACTACCCATTAACCAGATGAATTTAACTCTTTGGGATTTAATATTTAAAAAATTAATTGTCATATAAGAAGCATAGAGCTTATTTTTTTCCTCTATATCTAAAACTTTTATATAGGATAATCCGTTTGTAAATAACCTAGCATAACTTAATCTTTTGTCAAAACTCTCCATCCCAATGCTAGATTTCAATCTATTTTGAGGTGCAACTATCCACCAAACTTCATCAATGCCAAGAGCTATTCTTGCAATATTACTAATATGGATATGACCCTCATGAGCTGGATTAAAGGATCCGCCTAAAATTCCAACTTTTCTTTTTCTTTTATAAGAAAAGCACTTAGGTGTATTATTTTTGAAACTAACTTTTACATTTTCAATCACGAATTTGATCTT
>Ga0209036_1000484_pt1 | contig 17467 bp, 16 predicted proteins | sample MarorgKNORR_S2LV_3_FD_188222 | JGI IMG/M metagenome (GOLD analysis project Ga0209036, IMG submission 188222) | Marine microbial communities from the Southern Atlantic Ocean, analyzing organic carbon cycling - DCM_A/KNORR_S2/LV (SPAdes) (version 2) | ecosystem: Environmental > Aquatic > Marine >... | reverse complement strand
TTAATGACTAAGACGCTACTGCAAAAATACTCCGCAAAGAACCAACGTTTTATGATTATTCGTATTTTAGCCGAAATTGGTACAACTGTTACCTTTTTAACAGCTCTAAAACATATGCCGCTGGCTAATGTTACTGCCATATTACAGTCCCTACCGCTAGCCATAACTATGGCGGCTGCTATTTTTTTAGGTGAACCGGTTGGTTGGCGTCGATGGAGTGCAATTTGCGTTGGTTTTACAGGGGTATTAATTATCATTCGACCAGGGCTTGCTGGTTTTAACTCATATTCACTTTTAGCTCTAGCAGCAGTAATATTATTAACCGTTAGAGAAATATCTACGCGACAGCTTGATAATAAGGTTCCTACTGTGACTGTGGCTTTATCTACTACTCTTGGCATTACAGCTTTTGCTGCTTTAATGCTTATTGGCACTGAGTGGGCTGAAATTAATTTTGTTTCGTGGTCATTGATTATAGCGGCAGCGGCAGCTGTGACCGTGGCTACTTTACTAAGTGTTGTAGCAATGAGAACGGGAGATATTGGTTTTGTTTCTCCCTTTAGATATACTTCACTAATTGGAGCAATTGGATTGGGAATTTTACTTTTTGGTGAGTGGCCAGACGGTGTAACATTACTGGGGGCCGCTATAATAGCGTTTGCGGGGATCTATTCACTTTACAGAGAACAAATTTTCAATAAAAATGTTTGAGATTGTGGATTCAAGCATTGCAATATTAATTTTTAATTTTTGCTAAAGCTATTTCTAAATCTGCCCAGAAACCACTGCAGCTGAACTCAAAGCACTGATTCATCCATTTTTCAGAGAAGTTTATTTCCATTTTTCTCCTATTTGATTTTGCTGTTATATTTTCGGTTTTGTAAGCGTCATCAATTATTTCCAATGCAGCAGGGCTTTCAAAGACTATTTTTTCATAGTCTTTAATCGGCCTATTCTCATTTCTTCTCTCTATTACGTGTAGTGCAAACATTTTTGCGTGCACACAGTTCTGCATAGAGACCTCAATTGCATGTGAGGCTGCTTTAAGGTTTGTTGGAGTAACTGAAACAATAGTCAGCGAAAGAATTAACGGTGCAGCAAAAAATGTTTTCATCTGATTATAAACTAAGATAAATTTGTCCAATAAGTACTTAGCGCGTGGCAGGCTGCAGTAAACGGTTTTCTATATTTTATATTGATATAGTTTTATAAAAAGTTTGCCCGTAATGCGAACAAATGGCTATTACGGATAGAAAAAAAGTCTGGAGATATATAATGCGGAAAAGAGAGAGGGCTGAGTATATTGCTGCGCGTTTAGATCAAATTTATCCCAAAACGCCTGTCCCTCTAGACCATGGGGATAATTTTCAACTTTTAGTGGCAGTTTTACTGAGCGCCCAATGTACAGATGAGAGGGTAAATATGGTTACGCCAAAATTATTTTCAATGGCTGATAATCCCAAAGATATGGCGGCTTTAAAAGAAGCTGATATACTTAGTGCAATCCGTACATGTGGCCTCGCACCGAAAAAGTCCAAAGCAATAAAAGCACTTTCCTCAATTTTAATTAACGATCATTCGGGAGAGGTGCCGAGTTCCTACTTAGAGTTGGAGTCATTGCCTGGAGTTGGCCATAAAACTGCATCAGTTGTTATGTCCCAGGGATTTGGCTACCCAGCTTTTCCAGTTGATACACATATACATCGGCTTGCTCAGAGATGGGGCTTAACTAAGAAAAACAATAATGTTGTAAAAACTGAACGTGACTTAAAATTAATATTTCCTGAAGACCGCTGGAATAAACTTCACTTACAGATTATTTTTTATGGACGTGAATTTTGTACCGCTCGCGGATGCCGAGGTATCAAATGTGAGATCTGTAGAACTTGTTATCCAAACAGAAAAAAGCCCTATGATTGAGACAGGCAACGAATTAGTATTCGGTTGCATGAAGATTAATTATTTTGAGCAATGGAGAAAGCTTTGAAAATAAGCAAGGAGATTATATGGCATTTTATATGTGATGAGTGCAACCTCTGGTGGTCTTTTGCCTCTTCCGATAATTATCAACCAAAGAGAGATGTATTCTGCCCTCATTGTGGACATAAAAACAAAATTGAAGATTTAGAAGAGTAATTGCGGAAACCAGACTGAAATAAAATCACAGTTCAACGAATTCTAATATTTGAACGGCTCAATTGGTCAACTCTAGTTACGCCCATTAGCTTCATATCGCGTTCTACCTCAACAGCTAATTGGTTAAGGGCGCGCTCCACCCCAGCTTGACCCGCCGCTGCCAAAGCGTACAAATAATATCTACCTATAGAGCAACATTTTGCCCCTACCGATAGTGCTTTCAAAACATGCGTGCCTCGTTGAATACCCCCTTCACATACGACGTCTATTTTATCTCCTACGGCGTCACATATTTCTGCAAGTTGATCAAATGGCGCTCTACTGCCGTCCAATTGCCTTCCGCCATGATTGGAAACCATTATACCGGTACACCCAATATCGACTGCTCTCTTGGCATCTTCAACGCTCATAATACCTTTTAGAGCAAACTGGCCATTCCACTGCTGACAAAGTTTCTCTGCGTCCGACCAATTCATGGATTGATCTAGCATAGTTGAAAAATACTGCCCTACCGAGACTGCCAAATTTGTACCTTCGGTTACATGTCCAGAGAGATGTGGCATATCGAATTTCTCTTTTGTAAAGAAATTCCATGCCCACATTGGATGGAATGCAAAACTTAATAAGGAGTCTAATGTAAGCTTTGGAGGCGAAGTGAACCCAGTACGAAGGTCTCTCTCTCTGTTTCCACCAGTGATAGTATCAACGGTTAGTGCTAATACATTAAATTTAGCGGCTTTGGCCCTCTCTAGGAGTGCGTCGTTCAACCCGCGATCTTTATGAAAGTAGAACTGAAACATTTTAGGGCCAGTACTTATTTTGGCTATGTCTTCAACCGTAACCGTCGCAAGAGATGATACGCCAAACATCGTGCCGGCGCTTGATGCAGCTTTAGCTACTGCTCGCTCCCCCTCATGGTGAAATAGTCTCTGCAGGGCCGTTGGGGCACAGTAAAAAGGCATAGAAAGTTCTTGCCCCATAATTTTTGTACTCATGTCAACTTCTTCCACCCCGGCCAACACGTTGGGAACTAAATCGACATCATTGAACGATTGAGAGTTTCTTTTGTAGGTTACCTCATCATCCGCTGCTCCATCTATATAATGAAATATAGGACCGGGTAATCTCTTCTTTGCTAGTGTTCGAAAGTCTGAGAAATTGTGACATTGACCCAAGTTCATATATTATCCTTCCCAAGCAATTTTAGACTTATTTTTATTGTTAATTTAAGTTTTGTTAAAAAGTATTTACTGTCAGATGCGAATTTTGATTAGGTTTACTATTTTGAGCTACGCCGTGTCTTAAAGCTAGCGCAAATTTCAAACAAACCAAATTCCTTGTTTTAAAAAAAAATTAGATATTTGCAAGATGATTTTCTGTGTTGGTAGTCATTCTAGTGCAGACATTTTCTAATATATTTTAATCTTACACTAGTTCCAATTGGAATGTAGTTTCTGTGTTCGAGGAAGTTATTGGAAAATTTGAAAATTAAACTGATCTAAGCAGGTTTTCCGTGGCATCCCGAGTATGAACTGCAAAGTGGCTCTTCTCGTCCAAGCTTGTCGGACGAGAAATTTTCATAAATTTCAACTTTGAGTGGATAACAATTAGCCTCATCGCTAGAATGTTCGCTGGAACAGTCACCGCCTGGGCAAGCAGATAAACCTGCAATTAAATCAATTTCAGCAAAAAATTCCAAGTAATCACCTGGTCTTACTGGACTGGCTTTCATAAAATATTGTCCTGTGTCTTTCGTAAATCCAGTGCACATAAAAACATTTAATACATCGTGTACATATTGTTCCGCATCAGAAATTTCTAAATTTTTATATTTTGCTAGCGCACGCGTTAAATTTGAATGACAGCAATGATCGTAATTATCGCCAGAGAGAAGTTTGTTCGTGTACGGATCACATCTGGTCCCAATCACGTCGTGAACAGATCCTCCGTATTCATCGATACCATACCAATCTAGAGTATCTGCAGTAATTGTCGCTATTGGTCTAAGGTAGGGAAAATTTGACCACAGCCTATCGCCAGTACTTACATGAGAACCGTGAAGTGCCCGTGTTTTTCCTGAATAAAACCTTTCATTTAAATTACTTTCAGCCCATAAGTTGAGATCACCCACTTGGGGGCCTTCAGACGATATTATGCGAAAAAATTGGCCAGACTTTACAGGAAAACAAACTCCTTGGCGTGGTGGTGTGATGATCGTGTTGATAAGTAATGAGCCTTTTCTATGATCTTTGAGCTGGCTTAGTTCTGGATCTGGAAGTGTGTCATTCGGATAACAAATTACAGGCTGTATTTCTTTTCGTTTTTTTGCATCATCGGGAGAAATCATTTAAAGTTTCCATAAAATTTATACTAAGATTATATAATAAATTATTCTTGCTGAAATGCATGTAATATTTGACATTTGGAGGGTTAACTTTGTTTCCTTTTAAATTAAGTCAGATGTTTATAAAGCTAGAGACTGAAATTGCACTGGATAAAGAATAGTCAAGCCTAAAAGATCTTTATTGGAAACTAGCATTATTTTATTACCAACGGTGAGAAAATGGTTAAAGAGAAAAGAAAAGTTATTATAACCTGTGCGATTACGGGAGCCATTCATACGCCAAGTATGTCTAAGTATTTGCCAGTAACACCCAAAGAAATTTCGGATGCAGCAATTTCTGCTGCTAAAGCGGGTGCTTCAATTCTTCACTTACATGCAAGGGACCCGGACAACGGCAAGCCGACGCAGGATCCTAAAATCTTTAATAAAATTTTGCCAAAAATTAAACAAGAAACTGATGCTGTAGTAAACATAACTTCCGGCGGTAGCCCCCACATGACGGTTGAAGAGAGGATGATGCCAGCTTCAACTTTTAAACCCGAGCTCGCATCTCTGAATATGGGTTCTATGAACTTCGGGCTCTATCCTATGATGAATCGATTTAGTGAGTTTCAGTATGCTTGGGAAAAAGATCACCTTGAGAAGTCAAGAGATCTAGTTTTCAAAAATACTTTCCATGATATAGAGGCAATATTAAAAATCGGCCATACCAACGGAACACGATTTGAATTTGAGTGTTATGATATTTCGCATCTCTATAACTTAAAGCATTTTGTTGACCGTAAATTAGTTGAACCACCATTCTTTATTCAGTCAGTATTCGGTTTGTTGGGGGGTATAGGGGCGCATCCTGAAGATTTAATGCATATGAAACGAACGGCCGATCGCTTGTTTGGCAATGAGTATATATGGTCAATCTTAGGTGCAGGGAAAAATCAGATGACACTAGCGTCAATGGGTGCTGCTCAGGGTGCAAATGTGCGCGTTGGTCTTGAAGATTCTCTATGGATCGAACCAGGTAGATTGGCTCGATCCAGTAAAGAGCAAGTTATGAAAGTGAGAAATATTCTAGAGGAATTTTCTCTAAATATTGCAACGCCTAACGAGGTCAGAACGATGTTAAACCTAAAGGGCATTGAAAATGTAGCCTTCTAGAAAGTCGATATAGACTAAGTATTATAATAGGGTGACTTTACTTAATAGAGAATTACCGACTTACTTTGTTTGCGTAGACGAGGATCTAAAGATTTAACTAATACTTTTTTCCCGTCTAATATTTCATAGCACCTCTCAAGCGTTTCAGTTTCTAAGCGGTCCATTGCTCCGTCAGTATAGAAGGTTAAATGGGGCATAAGAATAACGTTTGGTCTGCCATATAATTCTTTCATTGGGTGATATTTTGAATTTAATGGCTCTTGGCTGAAGACATCCAATCCTAGGCCAGAAATCCACTTCTCCTTTATTGCTTTAATCAGAGCTTTCTCATCAACAATAGCACCGCGTGCAGAGTTAATTAGAATAGAGCTTGATTTCATATGGCGTAATTCTTTTTCACCAATTAGTTTTTCGGTTTCGGAATTTAAAACGCTGTGAATACTCACAAAGTCACTGTCTGATAATAGCTGATTTAGAGAGTTATATTTTGTAACTCCAAACTTTTTCATTTCTTGGCTGTCAGTATGAGGACTGAATGCTATAACTCTGGCACGAAATCCGTGACTGGCCATTCGCGCCATGCTTTTTCCTATTTTCCCAAAACCGACTATGCCCAAAGTCTTACCTGCAATATCAGATCCAAGCCATTTAGGTTCAGGCCATGCCCATCCATTATTTTCCATTTGATTTTGAATAGCTGGTAATTTTTTTGCAAGTGCGATGAGCATCGAAAATGCTCCCTCAGCTACGGTTTCTTCGGCGTACTCTGGAATATTAACAACAGGTAAGCCTTTATCTATCGCTGCAGCAATATCGATTGCATCAATGCCGACACCATATTTCACAATGCCTTTCAGCTTTTTTGCAGCTTCAATTACTTTTCGTGTAATTGGAGTGTAACACATAAGAATAAGATCAGCGTCACTGATGTGTTCAATCAGTTCATCTTCTGAAATCCCATCTGGAATTAAAACCAATTCATGACCGGCCTTTTTAAGATTGGCGTCAATTACAGGTGTTTGGAGTTCTCTATCGGTACGAACTATTTTCAAAGGGTTTCCTAAATTTTAATTTAGTTGAACTAAAACAGCAATTTAATCAAGCTAGCATATGCTAGCATATCCAAAGCTGACTGCTCAAATTATATTAAAAAATTCTAGGCAACTTCTTGTCCTAGGCTGGCTTCATATAAACTGAACCAATCCTGGCGATCTAAAGCCACTTTAGTCGCATCGGAAATTGAAGAAATTCTATCGAGGCTATTTGTTCCTAAAATGGGTAAAATCTTTGCGGGATGCGCCAGTAAAAAAGCTACTGCAATTGCAGCACGGTCAACCTCATTTTTCTTTGCAAGCTCATCAAGTACAACCTGAATTTTTCCCTCGCTAGTAATTAAATCACCACCTCCAAGTGGAGACCAAGCCATAAGTTTATGACCATGTCTCTGATGAAATGCTATATCACCGTTAGTGAATGCTCGGAGTTCATTTAAACTTATCTCTATTTGGTTTGTGATCAGTTTATTATTCATTGCAGATTGTAATAGCTCCCAATCCCATGGTCTAAAATTGGATACCCCAATTGCGCCCACTTTACCGACGGCCACCAGTTCATCAAGCGCCGCACCAGTCAAGTGGTGATTCATAAAGGGGTCTGGTCTGTGAATTAAGAGCAGATCAATATAGTCTATCCCCATTTCTACTAAAGATGCGTCGACACTTGAATGAATATGCTCTCTGGACGTATTATAATGTTTAACTCTAGCACCAGAGTGCCTTCCAGCATCAATAACGATGTCACATTTTGTAACAATTTCTATTTGATCGCGTAGGTTTGGATTTTGCTTCAAAGCCTGTCCGAGAACTGCCTCCGCAGTATAGCCGCCATAAATATCTGCCTGATCAATAGTTGTTATCCCATTTTCTAGACATTTGTTTATTTTATTTTCAACATGAGATGCTGATGTATTAAGGTCATCTACCAGTCTCCACATGCCGTAAACTATACGACTAACTTCAAGCTTTTCTGATAGCTTTATTCTTTCCATTAGACTCGTACTCCTGTTCCGAGAGGTGTTTTGGGTGGTTCACTCGGTACTCGCCCATATACGTGTGGTAGGGAGCAAGTGTCCATATCAGGCATAACGAGTTTTCCAAAATATTCTGCCTCATCCAGATGTGGGTAGCCCGAAAGTATAAATGCTTTGATTCCCATTTTTTTATAGCTTTCAAGTTTTGAAAGAACTTGATCTGCTGAACCTACTATTGCTGCGCCACATCCCGATCGTGCACGTCCTACTCCAGTCCAAAGATTTTCTTCTACATAACCATATTTGTCTGCAAGTTCTCTATTTTTTGTTTGATGAGCGACCCCAAGAGAGGTTGAGTCAAGAGCTCTATCACGGATAATTTTTCCATATTCATCATCCAACTTTGAGACAATAAAGTCGGCATACTCCCTAGCTTCTTTTTCAGTTTCACGCACTACCATGTGTACCCTCAATCCATAGTCTAATGTTCGGTTGTATTTCTCTGCAACGGCGTGAACAGCTTTCATTCGGTTTTTGAGGTCTTCAATTTTTTCTGGCCACATAAGATAAACATCGCAATGTTGACCACATAATTCTAAAGCATCTGGAGAGTAGCCGCCGAAATATAAAAGAGGGCCTCCTTCCTGATATGGTCTTACTGGGTCTGTGCTTAAGCCTTGAAAATTATATATATCTCCCTCAAAATTTATTTCGTCTTGGGTCCATGCTTGTTTAAGTATTTCTACTACTTCACGTGACCTTTTATAACGATAGGGGCTGGGTTCTGTTTGTCCTGGAAAGTCGGAACTTATAATGTTTACAGTTAGTCTTCCTTCAAGCATATGATCAAGCGTGGAGAGCGTTCTACCAAGCATAATTGGCTGCATTTCCCCACATCTTACAGCGGCAAGTAGATTGATATTTTTTGTTATTGGTGCGCAGCCTGCTACAAATGAAAGCGTATCTTGACCAACTTGATACGAGGATGGGCATAAAATATTTCTGAATCCTTGAGCTTCGGCTGTCTTGACGATCTGTGAACAGTGAGCCCAGCTTGACCTCAAACTTCCATCCGGGATACCTAAAAACTGATAGTCATCAGAGCACAAAGCTGAAAACCATGCAACTTCGCTTGATTTTAGATCTTCTGAAGTAATCGGAACAACGCTCATAAATACCCCTAATTATTATTTGGCTTTCTATTTGCTAGCATTAGAAAAAAGGTATATCAATAGTATATCAATCTTATGTTAACTAAATTTGAAAGATAATAAAATTGACTGGGCGTAATTTTAATATCGGTCCAAGCTCTTTACCGAAGTATATACAAATATCTGAGTTTCTAGCTCGTGAAATCGCGGCTGGAAGGCTTATTTCAGGTACTCGTTTAGCTCCTGAACGGCAAATGGCTAAAGATTTTAAGACATCTGTTATTACGTTGAGAAAAGCGCTGAAACGTCTAGACGATTTAGGGCTTTTGCGACGTATTCATGGATCGGGCAACTACGTTAAACAAAATAACGTTACTGGAAGCGTTTACGCCATGTTTCGGCTTGAGCTTATTGAGGGAGGCGGATTGCCGAGAGCAAGTATTTTAGATGTTAAAGTAAAAGAAAAGCCGAAAGATTTAATTCCGTTCGGACAATCCAATCAAGCCACCCGCATAAGGCGTCTGAGATATTTAAATGATCTGGTTATTGCACTTGAAGAAATTTGGATAGACAAGAGTGTGGGTGATGTCAGGTTAAAGAATATCTCAGAGTCACTGTATAAATATTATGCTGAACATCTAGGTTTGTGGATTTCAAAAGCTGAAGATTCTGTATCTATAGAAAAAGTTCCAAAATGGGCGCCGGAAGCTTTTTCTTTAGATGAGGGAACTTTAACAGGGTTTATTGAAAGGCTTAGTTGGGGCCAGTTTAAATATCCAGTAGAATATTCTAGGACATGGTTTGATACTTCCAGGTCCAGGTATGTACAACGTTTACAGTGAGAGAATTAACATGGTAAATTACGGAATTATAGGATGTGGCATGATGGGGCATGAGCATCTAAAAAACATCAAGCTGCTAGATGGTACAAATATTTCAGCTATATTTGAGCCAAATAGTGGGATGGCACAGTCAGCTCTAAAATTAGCACCTGAAGCCTCTTTAGTTGATAATTTGGAAAAATTACTAGAATTCCCGGATCTTGATTGCTTCGTCATAGCAAGCCCAAACCACTGTCATCTTAACCAATTATTTAAAATTTCAGAAATCCAAAAACTTCCTATTTTGGTTGAAAAACCGTTATTTACTGCTGTTGAGGATAAAGAACTGATCTTGAATTTCATTCGAGATTACAAAGCCCCGGTATGGGTAGCAATGGAATATAGGTACATGCCTCCAATTTCGTCTTTCTTAAAAAACGTTGAGACAGTGACCGGTGGCATCAATATGTTAACCATTCGTGAACATCGTTTTCCATTTCTACGTAAAGTTGGAGATTGGAACAGATTTAATATTAATTCTGGTGGGACATTTGTTGAGAAATGTTGTCACTTCTTTGATCTTATGCGTCTAATTACTAAGTCAGAACCAAAGCGGATCATGGCAAGTGCGGGGCAAAATGTTAATCATATAGATGAAGTTTATAATGGCAAAAAATCAGATATCCTTGATAATGGATATGTCATAGTCGATTTTGAGAATGGTGTCAGAGCTATGTTGGAACTTTGCATGTTTGCAGAAGGATCCAAATACCAAGAGGAAATAATCGCTTTGGGTCATAAGGGCAAGCTAGAAACAAAAATACCTGGTCCGGTAAGGTTTTGGCCTCAAAAGTTGGGAGATCCTCCTGTACCGTTATTGATCAAAAGTCCTCGTCATCCGATGGCCCCCCAAATTACCGAGGTTACAGTGGATCCAGTTCTGCTTGAGGCTGGGGACCATCATGGATCCACTTATTATCAGCACAAAAGATTTCTTGAGTTAGTTCTTGGAAAAATTCGCAAGCCAGATGTTACCCTTGAGGATGGCTATAAATCTGTAATTATGGGTATGGCTGCTCAGGAAAGTGCAAAAGAGGGCCGTGCTGTTGAATTTGATTAAATAACTAGCTCTGGCTTACACCATTGCCGCCGCTTGACACATTATTTTGAGTTTTTCCTCGGCTAAGTTTGGGGGTAGCAAGCCCAACCCACAATCTGGTGCAACTATCAATCTTTCTCTATCTATATGGTTAAGCGCAAGTTTTAGACGTTCAACCACCTCGTCTAAAGTCTCCATCTTACTGGACGCAATTGCAATACTGCCAAAAATAACACTTTTCTTTGCGAACTTTTCGAGCAAATCAAGGTTGTTGCAGCAGTGCTTATCTTCTATTGATATTTGATCAAATTCAGCTTCGTCTATCATTAAACTAAGATCATTGTAGCTTTGAGGATCCGCTTTTTTATAATGTAAATCATCCAAATGATCAGGGTACCCACAACACATATGAACAATGCGCACCACAGACTTTGGAACCTTATGAAAACACCTATCAATTCCTTCGAAACCAAAAGATAAAGCGTCATTTACCTTTCTGGCAAAAAGTGGTTCGTCTACCTGAATATATTTACATCCTGCATCCACAAGAGCCAAAATTTCTTTGTTAATTGTGTCTGCTAAAATTTTGTTTAGATGTGGTCGATCGTCGTAAAAGCAATCAGCTGTAGTATCCATAATTGTTAGTGGACCGGGCAAAGTGAACTTTATGGGTTTAGAAGATAGTTTTTGTGCTGCCAGAAAGTCTTTGACTGAGTAGTTCTGTCCCTGATGTTCAACATTACTTCTTACGGCTGGAAGATCTGTCTCATATGCTCCGTCTCGTAAGATACGATGTTCAAGGTTTTCGAAATCAAAACCTATTAAATGTCTACAGTGGTAATGGATATAGTTTTCTCGTCTGACTTCACCATCGGTTGGAATATCGATCCCTGCTCGAATTTGCGCGTCAATTGCCTCTTTTGCAGCTCTTACAAATAAGTTTTCATTTTTCTCGATATTTTTAGCGAGATCAGCTTGGTAATTTCTTGTGGTTTCTGGAGAATTCATTCCTCCTTTTTCACGCGCACTATCAAACCAGTCTCGTATTGGTGTGTACGCTGGTTTAGGGAATGAGCCAATTGTTGTTGTAATTAAAGGTATTTCCATTTCACCGCTACTCTATTTTGCGTATTTAATAGTGTAATTGTTAATTAAAGCTACCATAAAATTGATGCTTTTATTAAAATTTTGATTGATTTTTAAACGTATTAGTAACAAGCTTCTGCCGACTACTCGACTAACTAAACCCGGAGGTAAATTAATGACTAAAAACAAAAACTCTTCGCTATCCACAGGGGTGGCTGCCAAGGAGTTCAACCGTAGAACGCTTATAAAGCGAGGGGCTGCGCTTGCTGCATTCGCACCAGTTGCTCCAATGTTTGTAAAAAATGCTTTTGCCGCCACTAGTGGTGAAGTAAATGTTTTGATGTGGGGTGAATATCTACCTGACTCAGTACTTGCAGATTTCAAGGCAAAAACTGGTATCACAGTGAACCATACTAAGATTGGTGATAACGGTGAGATCATTGCTAAAATGAAAGCGGGCGGAGGAGCTGGTTTTGATTTAGCAAGTCCCACAAATATGAGAGCATTACAATGGGAAAATCTCGGTGTTCTAGCTCCATTTGATATGAATAAAATTTCTAATATTGGAAATGTTAACCCAGGAATGGTCGCTGTTGGGGAAAGAGACTGGAACTTTGGTGGTAAAGGTTCACATTGGGTTCCTCAGTTATGGGGTACTGAGTCTATCTCATGGCGTACTGATAAATGGACACCCGATGGACTTCCAAGTTTTGGAGATCTTTGGGAGCCTAACCCTGGTATTGATGGCGCATTCATGATGGGTCGAACATATTCAATGATGACAGGATGCGGTATTTGGATGCATCACCAGGGCAAAATGGATTTCTGGTCCTCATATAAAGATGAAGACACAATGCGTAAGAACTGGGAGACAATTACTGAGTACTGTATTGCTAAGAAAGGTAACTTAGTAAAATTCTGGTCAGGTGCTGATCCTCAGAAACAAGGCTTTACATCTGATGGTGTAGTTGTTGGCCAGACATGGGATGGGCCAATTGTTTCAATGATGAAGGCTGGTGAGCCTGTCGCGTATCAAACGACTGAAGAGGGTGCTTTGGCATGGGTTGATGGTATTACGCTTTCAGCTAAAGCGGAAAATATCGATGAGGCTTATGAGCTCATCAATTACAGCTTTACTCCAGAAGTTGGTGGGCAAACCATTAATGAAATAGGCTATAATTCAGCCGTAATTGGAGCTTCAGATTTCTATTCTGATGAAACTAAAGCAATTTCTCAGGCAGTATATCCTGGTGATACTGCATCTAAACTAAACGCTTGGCCACCTGAGCCACCTTGGTTTGCAGATGCGCGCGCTGAGTATGCTAACAAATTTGAAACTGCATAATTTGTAAACATAACAATAAAGCGGGCGCTAAGTTTAAACTTGGCGCTCGTTTAGTTTGTCGGTATCCGAAATATACTGAGGATAGAATAAATGAGTGCTGACGTTGAACTCCAAAGCGTATCAATCGCATTTGGCGACTTTTATGCCGCAAAAAACGTAAATGTTAAAATAGAGGCTGGTGAGTTTTTTAGCTTTCTAGGGCCCTCTGGTTGTGGGAAGACCACACTTTTACGAGCCGTATCAGGTTTTCTTGAACCTTCTGAAGGTAAAGTTCTGATTGGGGGACAAAATATGTCGGGCATTGGGCCGAATAAGCGTCCAACCTCTTTGATCTTCCAAAATTTAGCTTTATTCCCATTAATGTCAGTCGCCGATAATATTGCTTTCTCTCTCGAGGTCAGAGGTGTGGGTAAACAGGCAAGGCGTAAAAGAGCTGATGAATTGCTTGATTTGGTTGCTTTGAATGGCCAAGGCGACAAGAAAGTGCATGAATTATCTGGAGGCCAGAAACAAAGAGTAGCAATTGCAAGAGCTCTTGCGGTAGAGCCCGAGGTTCTTTTACTTGATGAGCCACTATCCGCGCTTGACCTTAAATTACGTCAAAAAATGCGAACTGAGCTCAGAGCCATACAGCAGAGAGTTGGCATAACTTTCATTTACATAACGCACGATCAAGGTGAAGCTCTAACTATGTCTGATAGAGTTGGGGTTATGAATGATGGTCAACTTGAGCAAGTGGGCTCCTGCTATGAAGTATATCAAGCTCCTAGTACTCCCTTTGTTGCTACTTTTGTTGGCGAAAATAACGCTTTTGCAGGAAAAGTAGAAAAAGTTTCAAAAGGGACAGCGCAGGTTACTGTTGATGGGAAGTCTTTTAGTGGAGCTATTGGGAAAACAACTGCTGGTAATCTACACAATATAGGGGTTGGAGACGAAGCAATTATTTTTATTAGGCCAGAGTCTCTAAATTTAGCAAAAGATACTAAAGCTCCTACAAACAAGTTTTCTGCTGATATCGAAACTATCGAGTTTGAAGGTAACTTAAAAAATATTTATTTAATATCGAGCACTAAAAAGAGTATTAGATTTAGTGTGCCCAGTGTCTTTGATACTTCTCATCTTACTCCAGGCTCTAAAATTGAGCTTGCCTTTTCAGCTCAAAGCGCAATCGTTTTACCTAGCGGCCCACTGGCGCTTGATTAAAGGTTAAGCGTCATGAATAGTTTTTTTAAAAAAAATGGATCATTAATCTCAACGGTTTTTCTTATTGCTATAACGTTTTGGTTAGTTTTTTTGATTTTAATTCCACAGCTCTATATGCTGGATTTATCATTTCGACCCAACCTGCCGCCCTTATTGAGAGGGGGTCCGGATGATGTGTATACATTGACACATTACAAACATTTTGTTTTTGGATCTGAGACAAGTAAAGACACATATAACTATGTGGATATCGGGGTATTTGTTGATACTATTGGAACCGCTATATTAGTGACAATTATAAACTTATGTTTCTGTTATCCAATTGCCTTTTATATCGCAAAACTAGCAACACCAAACGCAACGCGCTTGTTGATACTTGCTCTTATTATACCCTTCTGGATAAACGAACTCCTTCGTTCTTTTGCAATTCGGATTTTATTTGCTGGTGAAGGCGTAATAAATAATTTGTTAATAGAACTGGGTTTGCTTGATGTTGCGGTAAATTTTATTGCCTTGGACGTCGCATTATATACTGGCCTGACATACGCCTACATACTTTTAATGATTTTCCCATTATACAACGCCTTGGAAACGCTTGATACTAATCAGCTCGAAGCAGCTAAAGATTTGGGCTCTTCTACAATAAGGACACATTGGCGTATCGTAATTCCACATGCTAAAGCTGGTATAGCTTCTGGGTCTACTATGGTTTTCATGCTTACTGCAGGCGCGTTGGCTACACCAGTCGTGCTCAGTAGCCCAAATACTTTTTGGTTCACACAACTTATTTATCAGTGGTTTAATATGAATGATAATTGGTCACGTGGATCAGCCTATTCAATTATTTTGTTAGTTGTCTCCGTAGCTTTTGTACTTTTGATGATGCGCTTATTTAAAGTTACAATCGGCGAGGTTGTTAGATGACCTCAAACCGTGCGTTCCAGATTTTTCTTGGTATCTATATTTCTATATTTTTTCTATACTTATTTGGCCCTTTAATCATAATGAGCGTTACAGCATTTAATTCTGCTGAGTTCCCGTCAATAACTCCATGGGAGTGTTTTAGTTTTAGATGGTTTAATGAGGGAAAAATTGCGTACGATGGTCAGCGATTGGCTGGTTTGGCTGCAGACAGGGATTTACATGTTGGTTTTGTAACGAGCTTATTTATTGCACTTGGAGTTGTCACATTATCAGTTCCAATTGGTATGTCAGCGGCAATAGTATTGACACAGGTTCACAGTAAGCTCCGAACGCTTTTTTACTCTATGTCCATAATGCCTGTACTATTTCCAGGAGTTGTTATTGGGATATCAACGGTCGTTTTGTGGGATCGAATTGCGACCCTGGGTGGCGAAGGAATTATTTCAGAGTTGGGAAGAAACGGTATATTTCTGACTATCCTGGGTCAAACTTGTTTTATATCTACTTACTGTTTCTTAATTTTTGTAGCTCGACTTCAACGCTTTGATACGACGCAAGAAGAGGCAGCGTTAGACCTGGGTGCCAGCCAAACGCAAGTATTCATGAAAATATTAATCCCATACCTTATGCCAGCTATTGGTTCTTCCGCAGTCATTGCATTTTTAGCCTCTTTTGAAAATTATAACACAACTGTCTTTAGTATATTATCGGAGCAGACGCTAACTACAGTTATTGCAACCAAAGTACGTTTAGGAATTAGCCCAGCCATAAGCGCGCTGGCTTTTGTAATCATATGTTTGACCCTGATAGCTGCAATTTTATACGAATTTTTTCGCCGCCGGCATGAAAGAAAAAAGGCTCTGGAGAGCGCTGAAAAAATGAGTAAGGAAATTAGTAGTGACCGATTGAAAGAAAGCAGCAAAAAAGCACTTGTTCTGCCCAAGTCAATTTTTGTAATTCTATTTCTATTTTTAGTGGCTATCATTGGTTGGCAACAGATTATTAAAAATAATCTTTATGGTGCTGAGTGCATTGCGAAGGCAGAAGATGCCAAAAAATCCAACTTTGCCGATCAGCTAAAGCTACTACAAAATAATGCTGATACGCTTGAAACGGAAGGTGGTGACGGGGGAACTGGAAGCACCAATGAATATAATGATATTTTTGGTGATCCAAATTTATTTAAGAATTTTGGTGGTTTTGATAATTAATATTTTATTTTGTTATCAGAGGTTTCCTTTATTCTACAGAATATCCGTTTAGCGCTTTAGTTATATTCATCCTGTTGACACTTGTAATTAACCGTGTGACTTTGGGGCTCGAAATTTGTTTGATTTCAAAATTGGCACCGGTAGCTCAGCTGGATAGAGCACTTGACTTCGAATCAAGGGGCCGTGGGTTCGAATCCTACCCGGTGCGCCACAAACAACTTAACTTTATAGAGTTAAGCTAATCTAACCATCTGACATCACTCAGTTATTCTTAATGCTGTGCTTTATGGCTTTCCTGGAGTACTGACCAAACTGCAGACTATGAGTATCCCAGCCCGCGCTACAGTTTATGTACTAGCTAGGTAGTGTGAGATTATTAAGCTTAACGGGAATTTATTAACTGGAGGAAGAAGATGACACCTAAGGAAGTTGTTAAAAAGAGTTATGAAGCATTTGCCGCAGGGGATATGCCTACTTTAGCATCACTTTGTGCTGAAGATATGGCGGTTAAGATGGGCGGTGAAATGCCAATATCTGGTGATTACACTGGCTTTGAAGCTTGGGCAACTGGTCAACTTGCCAAAATGCAAGCGCTTTGGCCCAATTTCAAGTTAGAATTTGTCAATATGTTTGAAGACGATGGAAATGTATTTACCATACTAAAGATGACTGCTGACGGTCTTGAAGCTTTGAGTTGCCATCACGCAGTCATAAAAAATGAGAAGTATGCAGAATTTTACATTTTTGATGACACTCAAAAAATGGCCAGCGCAATGAATGTTGTGTAGAAATAATGACCCTTAAAATATTAGAGAATAATCCGATCCAATCCCTGATGACATAATAGAAAAAACCTTAGATGAATAAACCGCCGCGATGGTAAGTGTAAAACTTTGATCCAAACTAAAAGTTGGTGCGTACATACTATGTGTCACGACATAAATAGTGCGTTTTAACCAAGGT
>Ga0209036_1000483_pt1 | contig 17482 bp, 15 predicted proteins | sample MarorgKNORR_S2LV_3_FD_188222 | JGI IMG/M metagenome (GOLD analysis project Ga0209036, IMG submission 188222) | Marine microbial communities from the Southern Atlantic Ocean, analyzing organic carbon cycling - DCM_A/KNORR_S2/LV (SPAdes) (version 2) | ecosystem: Environmental > Aquatic > Marine >... | reverse complement strand
GTTATCCCTCGGTCTGAATCTACCATGGCCATTTCGGGACGACCTTCGTAACATAATTTCAGATCTGCCTCTATAGCTTCCTTATCCGAATCCGGCAAAGTCTGTATCTTCGCGTAGACATCCCCAATTCCGTTATTAGGATCAACACCCAACTTTGAAAATTTTTGCTCATGTTTGGCAAATGCATCTTTGTAGAACACTTTTACCGCATGTCCAAAAATTATTGGATCTGAGATCTTCATCATCGTGGCTTTTAAATGCAATGAAAACAGAACATTCTGATTTTTGGCATCATTAATCTGCTCCTCAAAAAAACTCTCAAGCCCGAGCTTACTCATGAATGCTGCGTCAATAATTTCACCAGCTTGCAAATTAATTCCTTCTTTCAAAATTATGTCATTGCCGTGAGAATCAGTGTGAACTATGGCCACAGTAGTTGCTTGAGACATCGTGGTTGACTGCTCGCTCTCGAAAAAATCACCTGATTTCATGCTAGCAACATGTGATTTACTATCGCTTTGCCAAGCACCCATCGAATGGGGGTTCGCCTTAGCGTAGTCTTTAACGGAAGACGGGGCGCGACGGTCAGAGTTTCCCTCGCGTAAGACAGGATTAACCGCGCTCCCTTTAATGCGGTCATAACGGGCTTTAATATCCGAATCTTTCTCATTCTTTGGATCTTCCGGATAGTCCGGCAGCGGATAACCTTTATCTTGAAGCTCTTTTATGACAGCTTTCAGTTGAGGAACAGATGCCGATATATTCGGAAGTTTGATTATGTTAGCCATAGGATCTTGTGTTAGCTCGCCAAGCTCAGCCAGAGCATCAGCTTGTATTTGCGACTCACTAAGAAATTCTGGAAAATTAGCGATAATTCGTCCAGACAATGAAATGTCTCTACTTTCCACTTCTATATCTGAATCTCCAATAAACGATTTGATTATCGGGAGAAAGGAATAGGTTGCCAATGCTGGTGCTTCGTCGGTATCCGTATAGATGATTTTAGCTTTCTTTTCAGACATTATGGTTCCTTCGCTAATTAGAGATTGGCCGCCGTTTATTAAATCTTTGGTTGCGTACTAAATTACATTGAATATTTTGTAGGCAAAAAAAGGCGCGTATTATAACAGCCCAGCATTTAGCCGAACAGTAGGCGATTTAACTAAACTGATTAATTGCGTCAGAGATAAACCCATTCAGGCAAAGGTAAAAAATGAAAATTGAAACCCGAATTGAGAACTTCACTATCCGAACTGCTGAAGTCGCCGACTGTAAGGTGATTTTGACTTTTATCAAGGAATTAGCCGAGTACGAGAAGCTTTTGCACGAGGTAGAGGCTAGCGAGCAGACTCTTAAAGATAGTTTGTTTTCTGAGAAACCGTTCGCGAAAGTGATCATCGGTGAATTCGACAATATACCGGTGGGTTACGCGCTCTATTTCAATAATTTCTCAACTTTCACGGGCCGACCAGGGATTTATCTTGAAGATCTATACATAAGTCCGAGCCTGCGTGGTAAAGGATTTGGGAAATGCCTGTTAGCATATCTCGCAAAGCTAGCTCATGATGAGAACTATACGCGAGTTGAATGGTCGGTTCTTGATTGGAATAAGCCATCTATTGACTTCTATCGTTCGATAGGTGCAATCCCAATGGATGGATGGACGGTGCAACGATTGTATGGGCAAGCGCTTGAAGATTTTGCTAAAGAGTTTAATTAGACATTAAGGCTGCAAATATATGAACAGTATCGTATACGTCAATGGTAAATTTGTTAAAAAGGCCGAAGCGGTAATTTCGGTTTTCGACCGAGGGTTTATATTCGGCGACGGTATTTATGAGGTTGTGCCAGTAATCCATGGCAAACTGATCGACAAAGAATATTTCCTAGAAAGACTGACTCGATCACTCCATGAATTGTCAATTCAATGGCCATATTCTCAACAAGAATATATCGAGATGATGGAAACCTTAATTGAGAAGAATGCATTGAGAGAGGGCATCGTGTACTCCCAAGTTACCCGAGGGCCAGCAGATCGAGATTTCCCCTTCCCTAAGGACGCAAAACCTGGAGTTGTAGCATTTACTTCGGTCATGGCCATCTTAAACAATCCCGACTTTGAAACTGGAATAGCCGTAATCACAACCCCTGACATACGCTGGAAGCGAAGAGACATTAAGTCCATTAATCTATTGGGCCAAGTTTTAGCTAAACAGGAAGCAGTATCAAAAAATAGCAAAGAAGCCTGGATGGTAGAGGACGGATTGATCACAGAGGGAGCGTCCTCGTCAGCGTATATAGTGAATAATAATGTGCTTATTACAAGAAGCTTATCAAACTCAATCCTTCCAGGCATCCGTCGACGAACCATTCTTGAAATCGCAGAAATGGCAAATATTCCGGTAGAAGAAAGAGCATTCTCACTCGCAGAAGCAAAAAATGCTGACGAAGCTCTTGTCAGCAGCGCCACAACCATGGTTTTAGGAGTAACCTCGATAGATGGCTCCGCGATTGGAGACGGCACTCCAGGGCCAGTAACAAAAAAGTTAAGAAATCTATACCAAGAACGGATTCTTAAGGAAGCGCTAACTTAAATTCAATCTTTCTCGATAAACCTAAACACGATTTATTGAGAAAGATTGAACACTGTCGATATGCTCTAGCTCGCCCATAATCATTAACAGCCTATCTAACCCCAGCGCCACCCCGGAACCCTCTGGGATTCCATTAGACAAGGCCGCAAGAAAGTTTTCATCTATCGGCATTTCAGGAAGCTCCTTTTTTAAACGCTCAACATTATCTGAGTTCAACCTTTTAAGCTGCTCAACAGGATCAGTAAGTTCAAAATAACCGTTTGCTATTTCAAGCCCTTTACAATAAAGCTCAAAGCGTTTTGCAATTTGATTTCCGTTCTCATCAACCTCTATCTTAGCCATTGCGGCCTGACACTCCGGATAGTCAATTAAAAAGCAATATTCTGGCAAATTAGGTTCAATTACTACCGTCATAAGCAAATCGAGATACTCGGAGAAACTTAAACCGGTTGAAGCGATGTCCGTCAAACTGCGGGCGACCTTTCCTAATTCCTTTAACGAACATTTATGGGGGTTCAATCCAGTCTCACTTTTGAACACTTCCAAGTAGCTATACCTAGGTATTTCCAGACACCCAATTGTGCCGCTTAAAAATTCTTCAACCTCATCGATTAATTGCGTCATCGAGAATGAAGGTCGATACCACTCGAGAAGAGTGAACTCTGGATTATGCTTGGATGTTGGCTGGTCATCTCGAAAAGCCTTACATATTTGATAAATGGGCCCGATTCCCATCCCCAGAAGTCTCTTCATAGCAACTTCAGGAGACGTCTGCAGATAATAAATTCGAGAGTTAAAAGCTGAAGTGCTTATGGGGTTAAGATAAACATCGCTAGTTGTATAACGCGACAGTACCGGTGTCTCGACTTCCAACACACCTTTTTTTGCAAAGAACTCTCTCGTCATTGCGAGCAACTTTGCTCGCAGCTGCAGTGTCGCTATAGAGGCGCCCGATTGCCACTCAACCATAATTTGTTCTATTTATTGACTCGGTTTTGATATTCGCCAGTGCGCGTATCGACTCGCAAGACATCTCCAATATTCACAAATAACGGAACCTTCACCATTGCCCCAGAAGATAGAGTTGCGGGTTTAGTACCTCCTTGCGCTGTATCTCCCTTTAATCCCGGATCTGTTTCAACAACTTCCATTTCAACGAAATTAGGTGCTGTTACTGAAATCGGCGCATCATTCCAAAGAATGACTTGATAAACATCTTGCTCCTTCAACCAGTTTTTGGCTTCTCTAATAGCGTTGCCATCTGCCGCTACTTGTTCATAACTTTCATCTGTCTTCATGAAGTGCCAAAATTCGCCATCGCTATATAGATACTCCATATCCGTCTCCATAACGTCAGCTGCTTCGATAGATTCTCCTGATTTGTAGGTTCGCTCCCATACTCGTCCGTTTATTAAATTGCGGAACTTCACTCTATTAAACGCTTGGCCTTTACCAGGCTTAACTACCTCATTATCTAGTATGGAGCACGGCTCATTATCTACGAGCACCTTCAGCCCAGACTTAAATTCATTAGTGGAGTAAGTAGCCATGTTTCCCTCTCTTAAATAACTAAACCACACACATTATTAATAATATCTGATAGCAGAAAAAAATGTTGCTATTATTCAGGTGAAGCTTAATCAATCGTCTACTTCCATGATTAATAGAACTCTTAAAGTAATCTCTTCTGACAAACCAAAAAATTGGCAGGAGATTTTATCTGAGCTGATTACAGATCCAAAGGAATTACTACAACTTCTTCGGCTGGATATTAATGAAAAGCCCGCAAGCCTCGTAGGACTAAAACAATTTCCACTGAAGGTTCCTCGTCCATTTGTTGATGCTATAAGCCCCGGAAATTGGAGTGATCCGCTATTAAGACAGGTCTGGCCGTCAATAGAAGAGGATGTAATTTCTGATGGGTTTTCATCAGACCCATTGCAAGAATCTAACTTCAATCCAGTGCCAGGACTTCTGCATAAATATCAAGCTAGGGTTTTACTCACAGCAGCAGCCCACTGCGCAGTTCATTGTCGATACTGTTTTCGGCGGCATTTTGATTACAAATCAAATTCACCCAGCCGCTCTGATTGGTTAGACTCTTTAGATTATATAAAAGACGATCCATCCATCAAAGAGGTTATCCTCAGTGGAGGCGACCCTTTAGCAATTTCGGACAAGCAACTCGCTTGGTTAATCCAAGAACTTGAATCCATCTCACACCTAAAAATTCTCCGTATACATTCACGAATACCCATAGTCTTGCCCCAGCGAATGACTTCGGAACTCACCACGTTGCTCAATGAAACGAAATTTGATGTGGTTTTAGTAGTACACAGCAATCATAGCCAGGAGATTACTAACCAAGTTAAGGAAAATTTAAACTCACTCAGAGCAAGTAAAGTTAATTTGCTAAATCAATCTGTGCTTCTAGCGGGCGTTAATGATGATTCACAAGTTTTAAAAGAATTGAGCCAAACACTCATTTCATTGAACATATTGCCCTATTACCTGCATTTGCCTGACAAAGTCTCAGGGACATCGCATTTCTCAGTTTCATCTGAAAAAGCCATCAAGATTTTGAATTCGTTGCGCGATGAGTTGCCTGGCTATCTTGTTCCGAATTTGGTCCAAGAAGAACCTGGCGAATTGTCAAAGACAAGACTCGTTTAATGCCGGCGCTACTGATATGCTAAGCTGCAAGCCATCCAAGTTGGTAATTTCGTTCCGTGCAAACACAAGAAGAACACGCAACACTAGGTAATAAAAGTAGTATAGAGAACTCAAGTAGTTCAAACCTGTCCCTTCCAGTTTCTCGAAAGTTCTCGTTGTTAGTCTGCGCCCTATTAGTATTAACAATGACTATATTTTGGCTTCTCACTAGCTATAGTTCACAAAATATCCTTCGCCAACAAGCTGACATCCTCGGAAAAAATTTAGCTTCACAGACTGCAGCCCAGGTAACCGAACTGATGCTAGCGAATGATTTGATAAGCATGAATGTCGTTCTAACCAGCCTAGCAAACGACTCGACAATCTCAGAAGTAAGTGTTGTCGACATTAATAATAGAATTATAGCAAGAGCAAGTGCCAAGAATTCTGAGATCGTCAGGTTAATACCACTACCCATTCCTCTTCTTAGCTTGGAAAATGACTATGTAACACCGATCTCTATTGCAGATTCCATTATTGGTTACGTCCGCTTAACATTAGATATAGGATACATTGAAGCTGGAATGGTTGATAACTTGGCACTGATCATGATTGCAACCGTACTCCTTCTAATCGTGTCTATAGCAATTACCACACTTTATTATAAGTACCTCATCAATTTTCCAATAAATCTTTTGTCTTTCTATATCGGAAAAATTAGGAAAGGCGAGGTCGAAGCTTGCCCGGTTCCAAAAGACAATAATGAGCTAACCGCAGTTATAAGACAATTCAATGCAACAGCGGAATTCCTCACTCAAAACACGTTCCTAAAAAATATAGGAGTTAGTCAACCAATAACAGAAGAAAGAAACTATAAAGACTTAATTGGAAAGGAAGATACAACCGTCCTTCTTATCAATATGAGTAATTTCCAATACCTCGCTTCTACTCTTTCAGAGAGAAACCTAGCAAGTTTGCTTAACAAATATTATTTCTACAGCGGGAAAATCAGTCAGCTTTATAATGGTTATGTTTGTTTTTGTTCTGAAGATGAAATACTAATCAACTTTAACAAAATAGAAATACCAGAAGAACAAGCTTTTTACGCAATTTGTGGCGCGCAGCTGTTCTTGCAGTTATTTGCTGATATGAGCCAAGAGGTAAACGATGCCAAATTCAGGCTAGCCATTCATAGTGGGAATGCTTTGAATCTTCTTTATTCTCCGATCACTCAAAAAATGGATAACTTATCTGGGCAGACATTAGATATAACCCGGATGATTTCAAAAGAGTGCCCGGATAATTCCATCCTTATAAGTGAGCCGGCGTTCACAAATGCTGGCGCAGGCACAAGAGTCGAGGCTGAAGAGTTTGGCCTGGTTGGGGAGGATGAGCAAATAAATTCTTTACTAGCACTCAGCCCAATGTCCGAATATAAGTTCCTCCTACAAAAACAAGCGGTTCAATTGTTGAAATTATACAAAAATTGAAACTACCTTTTACGTCGCAACCTCAACTCTATCGACGTTTTGAAAACCCCGAGGAAGTTTGTTTCCGCGCCGTCCGCGCTCGCCTCGATAATGATCCAGATCTGCTGGCTTTAAATTATGATGACGTCGACCAGCGTAAATCGTTAGCACGCTATCTTGGGATAGAACAGTCATCGCAGAAACGAATTCTATTCGTTCAGCGGCTCTTTTTGATGGGATATTAATAATCTTATTGCCCTTGCCTCTTCCCAGTCGCGGTAGATCTGAGATTGGAAATATCAGCATACGGCCCTCATTGCTCACTGACACGACCCAATCTTTCTTATAGTCTTCAACCATACAAGTAGCAAGCAATCTACTTCCTTTTGGACATCTCAGAACTGCTTTACCTGACTTTTTATTGCTGAGTAGATCTTTGATTTGGCAGACAAAGCCATAACCGGCATCGCTCGCGACGAGAACATCACTCTGTTCGTCTCCTATGACTACACCCTCAAATGTGGCCCCAGACGGAGGCGTAACTCTTCCCGACACTGGCTCCCCCTGACCTCTTGCTGAAGGCAGAGTATGAGCCGGCAAAGCGTAGGAGCGGCCTGAAGAGTCGAGCAAAATCGCTTGTTGGTTACTTTTGCCCTGCGCGGCGACTTTAAAATTGTCACCAGATTTATATTGTAATGAGACTGGATCAACATCGTGCCCCTTAGCAGCTCGAATCCACCCGCGGTCTGACAGAACTATGGTTACCGGCTCTGTCGATAGTAATTCTGTCTCGCTAAACGCCTTTGCCTCTTCTCGTTCCTTAAATTGGGTGCGCCTTTCATCACCAAATTGTTCAGTATCAGCTTTAATCTCGTTTTTAATTAAAGTTTTCAACTTAGCCGATGAGTTGAGAATCTGCTCTATCTTTTTGCGCTCTGCGTTTAATTCTTTTTGCTCTGCTCTTATTTTTATCTCCTCTAGTTTAGCAAGTTGTCGAAGTCTTAAGTTTAAAATTGCCTCTGCTTGTAAGTCGGTAATTTTAAACTTCTTAATTAATGCTGGCTTAGGCTTATCTTTCTCTCTAATTATTTTAATAACTTCATCAATGTTCAGAAAAGCGATTAGGAGGCCGTCAAGAATGTGAAGCCGATCAAGCAAATGCGTTAAACGGTGCTGAAGTCTTCTCTTTACTGTGGAGGTTCGAAACTTCAGCCATTCTTTTAACAATGAGACTATATCTTTAACTTGAGGTTTTTTATCCACTCCTATTACATTGAAGTTAACTCTATGGTTCTTCTCAAGGTCAGTTGTAGCAAAGAGATGTGACATGAGTGCTGCTTTATCGACACGATTCGATTTTGGTATAACTATAATTCTTGTTGGATTTTCATGATCTGATTCGTCTCGGATATCGACTACCATTGGCAATTTTTTCTTTTGCATCTGCGCAGCAATTTGCTCTAGGATTTTTGCTCCTGACACCTGATAGGGTAAAGAAGTAATAACGATTTCCCCACTCTCTATGTCATAAGTGGCTCTGGTTTTTACGGATCCTCTACCCGTTTTATACAGTTCAACAATATCGCCTTTAGGTGTGACTAACTCTGCTTCCGTCGGGAAATCAGGGCCTTTTATTATTTTACAAATTTCATCAATTGATGACTTTGGCTTATCAAGCAAGTGTACGCAAGCACTTGCTACCTCCTTAAGGTTATGCGGTGGTATGTCAGTGGCCATCCCAACCGCTATCCCACTACCACCATTGAGCAACACATTTGGCAAACGTGCTGGAAGGATCTCTGGCTCTTCTAAAGTACCATCAAAATTCGGTCGCCAATCAACTGTGCCTTGCCCTAGCTCACTGAGTAGCAACTCAGCATATTTTCGCAAACGTGACTCGGTATAGCGCATCGCTGCAAATGATTTCGGATCATCTTGAGATCCCCAGTTTCCCTGCCCGTCAACTAAAGGATAGCGATAAGTGAACCACTGAGCCATTAACACCATGGCCTCATAGCAAGCTGAATCCCCATGAGGATGAAATTTACCGATCACATCTCCTATAGTTCTCGCGGATTTTTTAAACTTCGCCGTTTGTTTAAGGCCCAGCTCGGACATTGCATAAACGATTCGTCTTTGAACAGGTTTTAACCCATCACCAATATTTGGCAGGGCCCGATCATTAATGACATACATCGAGTAATTTAAGTATGCCTGTTCTGTATAGTTCTTTAACGCTATCTGTTCGATGCCGTCAGCATTAATTGTTATATTTTCATTCATATTCGTTCACATAAGTTTTCTAATCGGCAAAATCGGCAAGATTGCCTTTTGCTTCCAACCACTGCTTCCTATCTGGCGCTCGATTTTTTGCTAATAGCCTATCCATTAATTCAAGGGTTCCTGTTTTATTTTCAGCGTTTCTTTTTGGCTCTAGAGTCAATTGGACTAAACGTCTAGTGTCCGGCGCCATTGTTGTCTCACGCAGCTGTAAGGGATTCATTTCTCCTAGCCCCTTAAATCTTTGCACATTGATTTTGCCAGCTTTTTTCTCTGCAGCAATGCTATCTAAGATACCTTTTTTTTCAGCCTCATCTAAGGCGTAAAAAATTTCCTTACCAACGTCGATGCGAAAAAGCGGCGGCATAGCAACATAGACAAAACCGGCTTCAACTATTTCTCTGAAATGCTTTACAAATAATGCGCACAGTAAAGTAGCTATATGTAAACCATCAGAGTCGGCGTCAGCTAGGATACAAATCTTGCCATAACGAAGACCATCGATTTTTGCTGTCCCCGGGTCAACTCCTAATGCAACAGCAATGTCGTGAACTGCTTGCGAGGCGAGTATCTCTGTCGATTCAATCTCCCAAGTATTCATTATTTTTCCTCGCAAAGGCATGATGGCCTGAAACTCTCTATCTCGGGCCTGCTTAGCCGATCCACCTGCTGAATCTCCCTCTACCAAAAAAAGCTCACCAGCCATTACATCTTCTGTTGAGCAATCTGCTAGTTTCCCAGGTAAAGCTGGCCCAGAGGTGATTTTTTTTCGTGCAACTTTCTTGCTTTCTTTGAGTCTTCTCTGCGCATTTTTTATGCAGTGCTCAGCGATCGCTTCGGCTTCCGCTGTGTGTTGATTGAGCCACAAACTGAAGCTATCCTTTACGACTCCAGCGACAAACACACTGCATTGTCGAGAGGAAAGCCTTTCTTTTGTTTGACCTGAAAATTGCGGATCTTGAAGCTTGGAGGACAATACGTAACTCAAATTCTCCCAAACATCATCTGGTGATAATTTCACGCCCCGAGGCACTAGATTCCTGAATTCACAAAACTCTCTTAGAGACTCTAGAAGTCCAGTACGAAGACCATTAACGTGCGTGCCACCTAGCGTGGTCGGGATCAGATTAACGTAACTCTCAGTAATGCCTTCACCACCCTCTGGTAGCCACTGGATTGCCCAATCAACAGCCTCATCATTTCCTTTCACAGACCCCGTAATTGGCGTCTCCGGCAAAGTTTCAAACCCACTTGTCCCTTGAGACAAATAATCAATTAAACCATCCTCATAACACCATTCTTCGCTTTGAGATTTAGCCTTTGTAACCGAGTTATCTAGAAAGGTTACGGTCAACCCCGGACACAAAACCGCCTTCGCACGTAGAACATGCTTTAGCTTGGGAATTGAGATTTTTACTGAATCAAAATACTGATCATCGGGAAGAAATCGCACTGTGGTTCCAGTATTTCGTTTACCAACCTTTTTCACTATTTTTAGCTCAGAAGCTTTGTTGCCATTTTTGAACTTCATGGCATATACACTGCTATCTCTCTTTACTTCAACTTCTAGAAATTTTGAAAGTGCATTTACAACAGACACGCCAACACCATGCAGTCCGCCAGAATATTGGTAATTCTTATCCGAAAATTTACCTCCAGCATGCAGGCGCGTGAGTATCAGCTCTACTCCACTTACTTTTTCGCCCTTATGAATATCTACGGGCATGCCGCGACCATCGTCAGTAACTACAACGAAACCATCTTTCTCAAGTGTCAGTGTTAGGTTTCGAGCAAACCCTGCCAATGCCTCATCAACACTGTTATCAACAACCTCCTGTATTAGATGATTTGGGCGAGTAGTATCTGTATACATACCGGGTCTTTTCCTGACAGGGTCAAGTCCCGTTAAAACCTCTATTGCATCGGCATTGTATGTATTGGTCATTTAGAAGCTTAGTACAGCAGATTAAAAATAGCGAAGATCAATAACAATTTATCGCTCAGATTAATTAATTCTTGATAACAAAAAATCGAAGATGTGTGGCAATTCTAGCTCATAATTCTCATAGCTGTGATTACCGCCTTCCCTAATTATACAATTTTCTTTACCAAAGGCTTCGAGAGCCAATCGGTAATCAAGGACCTCATCACCTTTTTGAGCAAAGACCAAAAAGTTCTTAGGGTAAGACTTTCGGGGAACATGAAGCTTCTCGAGTTCTTTTACATGCGCCTCGGTAACTTCATGGACTTCCTCTGTATGATAGTTCCTATGCTGGCCCAGATATTTACGCCAATGTTTATGCGGATCTATTGCAGGATTGATTAAGACAGATGGTGCATTGAAAATCTCAGATAGATAAGTTGCGAAATAACCACCAAGAGAACTTCCTATTAAGAGTAAATTTTCCGCTTCCCTGCTTCTTATTAACAAGTGAAGGCGTTCAATCGTATCAGCCGGACCTACTGGTAACGACGGCACCTCGATCGCATCAAAGATTCCAATTGATTTTCCATAATCAATCGTTTTTTGAGCTTTCTTAGACAACGGTGAACTTAAAAAGCCATGCAAGTAAAGTAAAAGGAATTTATTCCTCAAGTTATAATCTCAAAATTATTTAGGAGCGCATAGATTGCTCGTAATCCTGTTCAAGTTCATGGTCACTATTCAAGCGAATCACTTTAGTTTCGATACAACCGTCCTCACACAGTTTTAGCCTGCGGTACCCTGGACTCATCGAATCGATTGCGAATTCTACAGTGTTTGAGGCAAATTGTACGCAGGTAGAAGGCGTACAAAGTAGTCGAATTCCATCTTGCAAAAAATCTAGCTCTTGATGGAGGTGTCCAAATGTCACGCTCCGAACTTTAGGATATTTTTTAAGAATCTTAAAAAATCTCGAGTGGTCACGCAGTCCTATATCTCTGGACCAAGTATCGTAAGTTTTTGTCGGATTATGATGTAGAAAAATTATCACATGTTGAATAGTTACATTGTTATTGGAGAGGTATAGCGTTTCTTCAAGAAATTTCAATTCTTCCTCTTTCAGGAACCCATAAACTTCGTGTTTAACACTAGTATCAAGTAAAACGATTTGCCAATTTGCAACCGTGTACTGTTTTTGACAATAATTTGTCCCGGTTGAGGCTCTTCGCATTAATCTCCCGCTATCATGATTGCCCGGTATCCAAAAGCAAGACACTTTAAGCTTCCTAATTGCGAGCATAAAGTTTTTGTAAGCATTAAGTGAGGAATCCTGAGCAATATCTCCAGTCGCAATCAGGCAGTCAATTTGCCCTTCGTTGCGGCAAATAAAATCAAGCACCCTATTCAAGCTGTTGAGAGTATTCATCTTATGCAGCTCGCCATTAGGGTCAGCAAATAAATGAGTATCTGTAACTTGCAAAAGAACCGGGGGAGTCAACTCATAAATCTCTGGTTAAGTTTGTCATCACCAATCATGGCTTAATTGCTAGTTCGGGCAGGACTGCGCTTCTACCCACATCAAGGCAAAGAGAGAGCCATTCCCCTAGAAAAATATTCACCTGCTTTTTCTCATCAGAGTGATACATCATAGGGTTCATTTCTGGATATCTCGATTTAAAATTACTGTGCCCTTGGCTTGAAATGACTTCCGCTGTGCTAGCATCATGATAAACCCTAACCAGCATCACAGGATTTTTAACCAATTCGGTTAGTTCAGGTTTTTGTATTATTTTTAGCGTGTTTGTGTATTTGAATGTTTCAAAAACTTCTAACTCAACAGTTACCGCTTCACCAGTATCAAGTACATCCGCAACACAGATTTCTTTTTTAATTCCTTGCAAAGATTTTTGAGCATCAATTAGATTTGAACCGGCGACCTTGGATCCATCATCAATATTCAGAACTCTATCATGGGGGGAATTCATAACCTGATTTCTGTAGAATTTTAATTGAGGTATCAACTTAAGCAAGCGGATATAATTAGCATCACACACTGCCATATGTTTTATTAGATCAATATTGTAGTTGCCCTTAGACATAACTCTATAATTTTAACTTCCTAAATAGTGTAAATTTTATCATTTCTGATTTACCTAGCGTTTTGGGTTAAAACAACTTCTTAAGAATATTGAACTTGTTTAACTCCAGCCATTGCAATGCAATGATTGACATTGCGTTAGCGAGAAACCCATTATTCAAACCGCTTATTGCTTCATCATAAGGCAGAACCACAACCTCTATATCTTCATTTTCTTTGTCTAACCCGTAAACACCACCGGCGTTCTCAGAGTCCATTATTCCAAGATAAAGTCTTACTTTCTCGCTACTAATTCCGGGGCTGTTAAAGTAGTCACAAATTTTAATGAGTTTCGATACTTCACAATTAGTTTCTTCTTTCACCTCGCGCATAGCGACTTGATCAAGGTCCTCTCCCAAATTGGCCATCCCAGCCACTAGTTCAAGAGCCCATGGTGTCTTAATCTGATTGAGCAAGCCCACGCGGAATTGTCGCACTAAAACAATTTCGTCTCGTTTTGGGTCAAAGAGTAGGACACCAACAGCGCCCTCTCTGACCATAATCTCGCGGTTTATCTCAGCGCTCCACCCTCCCTCAAAAAGTCTGTGTTTTAACTTAAGGATATCGACCTTTAGAAAACCGGCAAACCCTCTCTCCCGGGAAAGAATCTTATAATCAGTTTCACCAAATTCTGCTTCTAGTTTTGACATAGTGCTATAAGGAAAGGCTCATTCAACGATTAACCCGACTGAGAAGTCGAAAGCTCACTCTCTACTCAGTACTTCCAGCAAATGGTAACCGAATTGCGTCTTAATTGGCCCCTGTAGACTATTAATGTCCGCAGAAAAAACGACCTCATCAAATTCTTTAACCATCATACCTGGGCCAAATTGACCGAGATCCCCACCTTGCCCCTTTGAAGGGCAATTCGAGTGCTCTCGTGCTACGTCAGCAAACTCTTGGCCTTCCAAGATTAAATCTCTCAGCTTTAAACATTCTTCTTCAGTTTCAACCAAAATATGTCGAGCATTCGCTATCGTCACTTCATTACCTCCAATTAATATGGCCATGTATTATGCATGATCAAACCAAATCAAGCACACAATTAATATGACATGCGCTATAATTTGAGCCTGCCCCAAATTTTATTAGAAACTATATTTATAGAGAAATATCTCACATCTCCTCAACTACTAAATAAGTCATTATTATGCCGTTACCCCAACCTAGCCCAAGAAAACATATGCACACTCGAAGCATCAGCTACCGTGGTTATCAAAGAGAAGATGGGCTTTGGGATATAGAGGCACATATGACTGATACCAAAACTTACTCTATCAATAATAACTGGCGTGGAGAAATAGCTGTCGGCGAGCCACTACATGAAATGCTGGTGCGCATCACAGTTGATAACAATTTTATAATTCAAGATGTCTGGGCTAAAACAGAAAATGGGCCATTTGAAATGTGCCCAGAAATCGCGCCAGCATACAAGGCGTTGACCGGTATACAAATGGGCCCTGGATGGAGAAAGTCGATCAGACAGAAGGTAGGCGGGGTCCTAGGCTGCACGCATTTAACTGAATTACTTTTCCCCATGGCAACGGTTGCAATGCAAACAATCTGGCCCCTTCAAAGTAAAATCCAAAAGAAAGAGGGGAAAAAACTTACGCCTGACAAAGCGCCAAAGATCTTAAACACATGTCATGCTTGGGACACCAGTTCTCCGGTAGTAAAAGAGAATGTCCCTAAATATTACACCGGCAATGACTAGTCGTAATAAAGGGGTATCACTACTGTAATTGTTACCCCTTCTTGATCTTTCTGATTTTCGGCTCTGATTTGCCCACCATGAAACTCAGTGATGAGGCGCGCTATATGCAATCCCATCCCTAAATGCGGTTGTCTCTGTCGTTCTTGAGAACGGACAGAAATCATAGAATCGAATATTCTTTCTTTCATTTCCTCTGGCAGGAATGGCCCTGCGTTAGAAACTTTGACAATTGCATGATCTCTCAATGTTCTACAATAAACCTTGATCGGCTGATCCTTATGAGAGAACTCAACAGCATTCGCGACCAACTTATCAAGCAACTGAGCAATGTACTCTGGAACTCCGGTAATATAAATCGGATACTTCGGCAAGTCAGCCTCGAAGTTAGACAAAGGATAAGCTAATTTATATCCCTCAACACTGCCATCAACAACCTCACGTAATTCTATTTTCTCCTTTTCCGAAGTCTGCAGCATCTGCTCTAATCGAGTCGCCTCACTCATATGGGTTAGAATAAGATTTAAGCGGCCTATTCCTTCCTCTGCCCGATCTAAGTAAACTTTCGACTCTGCAGTATTTTCACATAGACTGAGATTCTCTAATGAAGATCGGACAACCGTCACCGGCGTGCGGAGTTCATGTGAAAGGCGAGAAGACATATTTTCAAGATAGGTGGTGTACTGAGTTAATCGTTCAACAATGTTGGAGAAACTTCGAGATAAATCACCGATCTCATCAGAACTTCGAGAGGGTGTTATGGTATTTTGGACTCGTCCGACCTCATCAATCATCCCCTCTGCCTGATTACGCAAAAACCGGATTCTCGAAGAAATTCTGGAAGCAAAGAAAAATAACCCTAGTGCAACAATAAGCATTACCGCTAACATAGTATTAAAAAGCTGTTCTAGAGCTTGGTTTCGAAATGTTCTCAATCCATTCATATTTTGATCAACGACTACCGCACCCATTACATCTCCTTGAGAAAATATTGGATAAGCAGCGCCCAATATTCTTGTCTGCGTGTCCGTTAGGGTGCGAAATTGAGTTAAAGGGACACCGGTTAGTGCAGAGTTGATATGCTCTCCTTCCCGAGTCACATCTGAATATAATTCGTCGATAAAATCATTAGTAGGCTGGATCAAGAATCGATCATAAAGAGGCCGAAAAATCTGACTCTGGAGAAGTTCCCAGTATTTGTTCTCCTCATTGTCTGACGTTGACTTCGCCAATTGTAGGCCCGTAGCAGATTGAATATCACCGACAGTCAATAAAACTCTTCCACTGAAATCGACAACCTGTATGCGAGAATTGTTGTGGTTCATTCCAGCAACTATTCGATCTATTTCGGGAGTTGGCAACCTTAAGGAGCCTAGTCTCTCTGCGTCAGCTACTTTGTATGTTGCAACAACAGTGCTTATTGTCCTCTGAGATATGTCATCCACGTCGAATATCGTAAAACCGAGTCTTTCGCCGAGCATTTGCATTGGGATTTGCAACTCAATTTCATAACCATCCGCTGTTTCATACCATTGCCCCGTGATTCGACCTTCATACTCCGGATTAGAATAGTCGCTCTCGACTTCAAATGGATAGATAGGTTCAGGGCCGTATGGAGCGACTACATAATTTTTAACCCCAGACCCATCTCTCGCCAGCATTGAAATCTGAAGAAAATCGCTCCTATATACACTTAACGCCTCTTTGTCCCTATAAATGACTTTCTCATCTTGCACCTTAAAATATGCGTATAGTGACCCATCATACTCTCCGACCATATTTTGAAAACTTAAGGACTGGTCATTCAAATAGTGGCGTGCTGGATTAAGAGCAGTCCGAAGATAATTGTGATAATCATATTTCACTTCATATTTTTGGTATTCTCCCCAATCAACCAAAGAACCATCATCAAGTTCCAACGGCGAGAAAATCGGGTAAACATAAAGGTCCTCAGCTCTTCTCGCTGGACTATAGCTCCCTTCATTGAACAATTCGGGGCGCTCATTTAAGGCTGTTGCTAAAGCCTGCGCTGTGCCCAGGACGGTCTGCTCCTGACCAAGTTGTAAATATTCCTCCATTTCTAAAATATATCGGTAACCTAGCCATGGAATCACCAGTAAAAAACTGGATAAAAATACCAACTTAAAACGAATGCCAAATAAATTTTTTATCGCAAGTTTCATTTTTTTCGCTTAAAAATATCCTAAGTCTCCAAGTTCCAACGGTAACCCATCCCATAGACAGTCTCTATACAATCGAAAGAAGGATCCACTTGTATGAACTTTTTACGTATACGCTTTATATGAGATGTAATCGTACTACCGTCAACAAATATCTTAGACTCTTGCATAAGAATTTGACGACTCTTAACATGCCCGGTAAATTTTGTTAACGCATGGACCATCCAAAATTCTGTGACTGTAAGCGGAACCGACTCTTCGTTCCACTGAACTGTAAGCCTTCCAATATCTAAACTTAATCTTCCGCGCTCAACCAAATTTTCCGGCGAAGTGGGCTGGTCAATGACATCCGACCTTCTGAAGAGAGCTGCAATTCTAGCTGACAGATGAGGCAAACTGATATCCTTCGTCAAGTAATCATCCGCGCCCATTCTCAATCCGCTTACAGTATCGAAATCATTATCACGCGCTGTAAGGAATATAATTGGCAAAGTGTCCGATAGTGATCGAAGGGCTTGACAGAGGGTGAATCCAC
>Ga0209036_1000482_pt1 | contig 17486 bp, 14 predicted proteins | sample MarorgKNORR_S2LV_3_FD_188222 | JGI IMG/M metagenome (GOLD analysis project Ga0209036, IMG submission 188222) | Marine microbial communities from the Southern Atlantic Ocean, analyzing organic carbon cycling - DCM_A/KNORR_S2/LV (SPAdes) (version 2) | ecosystem: Environmental > Aquatic > Marine >... | reverse complement strand
CCTTGGATCCTTTCTCATTGATTTTTTCAACAACAATTTGGGTTAATAGTTGACGATGTCCGTTTTTTACTTTGTATCCTTTTCTTCTTTTCTTTTTAAAAACAATAACCTTGTCGTCTTTAAGATGCTTAATGATTTTGGCCTCAACAGACGCCCCTTTAAGATGAGGAGCTCCAATGGACAGTTTACCTGAGTTGTCTAACATCAAAACATTATCGAACTGAACCTTACTACCCTCCTTACCTTCAATTCTGTTAACAAAAATCTTTTGGTCTTTTTCAACCTTAAATTGTGATCCCGAAATGTCAACTATAGCATACATAGTATTGTGATAAAAATGTCTGCAAATATACAAGGATTGATGATATATAGCAATTATTTTAAAATTATATCATAAATTATAAAAATTACTATTTTTTTGAAATTCTAATTTAATACTACAATTATATTTTTCTAGATTTGTTTAAAAGATTTTTTTTAATGAATTTACATAAAACAATATATCTAATTTTTATCTTTCTAAGTCTAAAAATTTTCTCCCAATCAGTCGAATTTGAAAAGTATACTTTAGAAAATGGTTTAGATGTTATTATTCACCAAGATAATTCTGCTCCAGTAATTACTACAGCAGTAATGTATCACATCGGAGCTAAAGATGAAAGTAGTGACAAAACAGGATTTGCACATTTTTTTGAACATTTACTCTTTGATGGCACTAAAAATATTGGTAAGGGTGAATGGGGAAATTTAGTAAATACCAGCGGAGGATGGTACAATGCAAATACTTCAGCTGATAGAACATACTATTATAATGTTTTTCCCTCCAACAATCTTGAATTATCACTTTGGCTAGAGTCAGAAAGAATGTTACATCCAATTATTAGTCAAAGTGGAGTCGATGTTCAAAGGGAAGTAGTTAAAGAGGAAAAAAGGATGAGAGAAAATGGACCATATGCTAAGCTGATGGATTATGTTCAAGAAGAAATTTTTGAAATTCATCCATATGGTAGAACAGTTATTGGTGAAATAGAACACCTGAATTCAGCGGAGTTAAATGATTTTCTTGACTTCAACAAAAGATTTCATGTGCCAAATAATGCTGTTTTAGTAGTAGCTGGTGATATTGCATTAGATGTTACCAAGAAATTGGTTAGAAAATATTTTGGTGACATTCCTAAAGGAAAAGATGTTGTAAGAAATCTTCCGATAGAATCTCCAATTGAAAAAACGAAATACAGAACAGCTTATGATAAAAATATTCAAATCCCTGCTAAAATTTTAGCTTACAGAACTCCATCAATGAAAACAAAAGATTCAAGGGTTTTGGATCTAATATCTACATACCTTAGTGATGGTGGAAGTTCTGTTTTGTACAGTAAACTAATTGATGATAAGAAAATCGCTATTGAAGTTTTTGCATCAAACATTGCCTTCGAAGAGTATGGCTTTTACATGATTGGAGCATTACCTTTAGGTGAATCAAACTTTTCTAAAATCCAATATGAAATTGATATTGAAATCGAAAAATTAAAAACAAAATTAATATCTAAAAAGTCTTATAAAAAAATTCAAAACATGTTAGAAACATCATTTGTTTCTAGAAATTCTAACATGGAGGGGATCGCAAACTCCTTGGCAAAATATCATCTGTTGTACGGAAATGTAAATTTAATCAATAACGAAATTAATTTGTATAAAGAAATTTCAAGAGAGGACATTCGTCAAGTTGCTAAAAAATACTTAAACACGAATCAAAGAGTAGAGCTAGATTATTTACCAGAAAAGTCAACAAATGATTAAAAAAAATATTCCAACATTATTGTTTTTTTTCATTACCGTGTTTTGTCATTCGCAAATAGATAGAACTTTAATTCCTAAAGCTGGTCCACCCCCAAGCATAGAAATTGGAGATCCAATAGAGTTTGAACTAGAAAATGGCTTAAAAGTTTTACTTGTTGAAAACCATAAACTGCCTCAAGTTACTGCAAGATTAATTTTGGATAACAAACCTTTTCCTGGAGATGAAAAAAATGGAACTTATTCCATGACCTCTGCTCTTCTTGGAAAAGAGACAAAAAATTTTAAAAATGGTAAACTAACTCAAAAAATAGATTTTTTGGGTGCAAGTTTCAGTGTAAGTGCAGGTGGAGCATTTGTAAATTCTTTATCAAAATATTTTGAAGAGGTTCTAGAAATGATGGCAGATGCAATCATCAATGCTAAGTTTAGTGAAAAAGAATTTGAAAATGAAAGAAACAAAATCATTGAAATTATAAATTCTAATTCTAAAAGTGTAACTCAAATTGCTAGAAGAGTTGAGAGAGTTTTAAGTTTTGGAAAAAATCATCCCAGCGGAAAGTACGTTACTGAAAAAACTATCAATAACGTGAATTTGGAGGATGTAAGAGTCTTCTACAACCAAAATTTGATGCCCAACAATGCGTATTTAGTAATAATAGGAGATTTTAAAGCAGAAGAGGTAAAAAAATTAGTGATTAAGTTGTTTAAAAATTGGAAAAAGAAAACTGAATCAAATAAAAACTGGAACTCTTCACCCGAACCCAATAAACTCAAAATTCATTTTGTTGATGTCCCAAATGCAATTCAGTCCGAGATCGTATTTCAAAATAAAATAAGTTTAAAAATGAATGACCCTGACTATTTTCCTGTTATTATAGCAAATAAAATCTTAGGGGGTGCTCCTGAAGATAGATTGGAAAAACAATTGAGAGAAGTCAAAGGCTACACCTACTCTGCCAGGTCAAGTTTGGGAACAAGCAAATACACAAAGTCAAGATTTAGAGCATACACTTCTACAAGGTTTCAGGTGACTGATAGTGCCGTAATAGTGCTACTTAAAGAAATAAAAAAAATTAGAGAAATTCCAGTCAAAGATGAGGAATTGAAAAATGTCAAAATTAAATATGCTGGTAATTTTGTTCTGAACTCTGAAAGTCCTAGTACAATTGCCAATTATGCTTTAAATATCAAAACCCAAGATCTTCCTTTAGACTTTTATAAATCATACTTAAGTAATATTGAAAAAGTTACAAAAAATGATATTTTAAGAGTAGCAAAAAAATATTTTAATTTAGATCAAGGGCAAATCGTAGTTACTGGAAAAGGATCTGAAATTAAAGATAAATTAAAAAACATAACCTTTGATGGGAAATTAATTCCCTTGGAAACTTATGACCAATATGGTAAAAAAATTAAGACCTCTAATTAGATTTTTTATTTGACAAGTACACACCTAAAAGAATTATTAAAGCCGCTAATATTTGATTAATATTCATTACTTCACCATCCAAAACTCCCCAAATCAATGCAACAACAGGTAAAGTGTAAGTTATAGATGATGCAAAAATTGGAGATGAAATTTGCACCAGTTTATTGAACACAATCTTAGCAAATGCACTTCCCACTATTGAAAGAATTACTACATAAACAATAGAAACTTGAACTTGTTTTACTGAAAAATTAATATTTTCAAATCCTGAAAAAAATAAAACCAAAATTGAAGGAGGTAATATGCATAAAAAATTACCTAAAGCAATTGCTACTGGTGAAACGTCTTGTAAATGTGCTTTTAGCATGTTTAAAGAAATGGCATAGAATGTAGATGCCAATAAAATTAATCCAACAAAAAAATAGTTTTGTTCCGGGTTAATGGAAGAACTTTCTAAAACCAAAAGACCTGAACCAATCAATCCGATTATGATTCCAGAAACTTGCTTCTTATTAATTATCAACTTGAAAAAACACAAACCAATAACGAGTGTTGCAAGTGGTGTCAATGAATTTAAAATTGCTGTAATTCCACTATCAATTTCAGTTTGAGCAAATGCAAATAAAAATGAAGGAAAAAAAGAACCAATATATCCTGTTAAAATAATCCATTTCCATTTATTTTTTGGAACTTTTTTGATTGTTGGATAGCCTATAATCAATAAAGTTAAAGTGGTAAAAACAACCCTCAAACTACCAACTTGCAAAGGGGTTAAACCTTCAAGACTTTTTTTAATTAAAATGTAAGAACTTCCCCATATAATAGATAAAATAAAGAGATATATCCATTTTTTGTTGTAATTATTCACAAGATTATTTCCATCTTAAAGTTTCTACAATTTTTTTTATGTCATTTTCTATGAAATAGATTGAAGGAAATAGTGAATCATAATTAGGTTTTGTTTTAAAATACAATGAACCTACTAAAAAATTTGATACAGAATCTGTCACATAAAATTGGATATTTGAGGGAGCATTTCCTTCAAAAAAATACGAAAAGCCAAATTTACTATTGAAAGCGTCATTAAATTCACTAACATTTATCTTACTAATTGACATTGAGTTCTCTTGTACTTTATTATTAAAATCTAATTTCAAAAGCCCTAGATTGTCTTTAATTTTAATATTTGAAATAAAAATTTCTGCTTTCAATTTTGGATAAAAAACGATAGCATTACATTTTGAATCAATTTTTATTGTGGATTTTTTATTTATCGTAAACGAAAGATTACAATCTGTTTTGATTCTTTTATATGAGGGCAATTCAAATTGGTGAGCTAAGTAACCTTTTTGCTTTGGAAGAGTGTAATCCTCGCATCCAAAAAGTAAAAAACTTAAAAAAAGAGTTCTAAACATTTATCTCTCAATTGTAATTTTTATTTTTTTTATTCTTTTTCGTTCTGTTTCTAAAACTTTCATTGATATATTTTCAATTTTAATAACAAAACCCTGTTTGGGGAAATAACCTATTTGTTCAAGGATAAAACCAGCAATGGTTTCTGATTCTCCCTTTAAATTATCAAATATTTTTGTATCCTTAATTTTTAAAGCTTTGTATAAGTCTGGTAAGTTGGTTTTACCATCAAAAATAAAATTACAAGCATCAAGAGTTATGTAAGAAAAATTTTCCTGCAAAAAATCTTGTTTTATATCTCCAACAATTTCTTCAACAATATCCTCCATTGTAATTATACCTGTGTTCCCACCATATTCATTAACAACTATTGCCATATGTATTTTCAATTTTTGAAATTCTTTTAGAAGGTCATCCAGTTTTTTGTTTTCAGGCACAAAATAAGGCTCTCTTACTAATTTCCTCCACTCAAAAATATCCTTATTGATATGAGGGAATATATCTTTAAGATATATTAAGCCAATTACATTATCAATTTTATTTTCATAAACAGGTATCCTTGAGTAACCCATTAGTTTAACTTGTTTTTTAAGTTGATCAAAAGGTGTATTAATTGAAATACTAAACACATCTACTCTATGTTTCATAACTTGTTTGGTTTCAATACTTCCAAAAGAGACAATTCCTTTCAAAATTTTTTGTTCTTTCTTAGTGGTTTTAGTCTTATCAGTTAAGTCCAAAGCATCTGAAATCTTATCCATGGATAAAGTAGCTGATTTGAAAACAAGTTTCTTTTGCAATAGATTAGTTATAAAACTCATCGGGATTGTTAAAAAAAATAAAACATACTTATCTAGAATATTAACTGGTAATGCCATAAACTTAGAAAAGGAGACAGGACTTCGGTTTGCGTAAATTTTAGGGAAAATTTCTCCAAAAATCAAAATAAAAAGAGTGATAATAATTATCTCAAAAGTGAAATTTAACCAAAAGGGAAATTTCGAAACATAAAATAATTCTCCAAAAGATGAAAAAATTATAACGATAGCAATATTTAAAAAATTATTTGAAACCAAAAGCGAAGCCAACAACCTTTTAGGTGTATTTCTCAACTCATAAACTAACTTTAAACTCCTGATTTTTGATTGTTTCGCTTTTTTCAGATCTGCGCTAGTAAGAGAAAAAAAAGCAACTTCTGATCCGGAGATAAGGGCAGAAAGAATCAGTAATAATAATATTATCAAAAATTTTATTAAAATTTCTTGATTATAGCCATAAAAATAAAATATATTAATAAATAAGGTTTGACTATCCAATTAGTGTAAATATATAATTTAGAATGGGAGATCGTCAGAATCATTTTTTAATGATTCAGGTTTTGAAAAGCTTTGGTTCTGATTTGAATCAGATTGTTGCTCATCATTCTTTGGGTTTAGAAAATTAAATTCTGTTACATGTATTTCAGTTGAGTATCTTTGTGTTCCATCCTCAGACTCCCATTTTCTTGTTTTTATTTTTCCTTCGACATATATTTTATCTCCTTTTTTTAAATATTTTTCACATATCTCAGCAGCTTTATTCTTTACCACAATATTATGCCATTCTGTGGAGGAAACCTTTTCGCCCGAAACCTTATTAGTATATGACTCATTTGTAGCAAGAGGAAATCTTCCAATGCATCCTCCATTTTCAAAATGATGTAATTTAACATCATCTCCGAGATTACCAATTAACATAACTTTATTTAGAGAACCACTCATGTCTAAGGTTTAATTTCAAATATAAAAAAAAAGGTAAGATTACCACTTGTAATTTTTGATGAAATTCAAAAGTGGTTTAGGAAATGGGTATTGATTAATTTTTTTTATTTCAACAAAATTTTTAGAAGAATCAAAAACTCGTTTTACCCAAAAAAAACAAAAAATATTCTGATGAGTTAATCTATGTTGATCCCCATTTTCTTTATACAATGTTAATTTATGACCTTTGATATCTGGGTATTTTATAACGGTTTGATTTACAGCATTTGATAAACTCATTTTACCATTAGATTCAAAAGACGGAAATTGATATAAATTTTTCCAAATGTCTTTTTTCATTCTCTTCTCAATTAAGACCTTCTTTGAATCAGATATAAATACAATAAAATTCAAATACCTGTTTTTTAACTTTAAAATTGATTTTTTTACAGGAAGTTCATTTACTTTCTGATTTATTCTTGCATAACATGAATCATTATATAAACAACTTAAACAAAGTGGTGATACAGGTTTACAAACTGTAGAACCAAAATCCATTATTGCTTGGTTGTAATCAGATGGATTATTTTTTGATATCAAATCCCTACTAATTTTTTTAAATATTTTCAATGATTTGGCTGTATTTATTGGTGTATTTAAACCCATTAAGCGGGATAAAAATCTATAGACATTACCGTCAACAACAGGATTAATTTCATTAATTGAGAAAGAACTAATTGCACTCGCAGTGTAGTCTCCAATTCCTGGAAGTTTGATTAAGGTCTCATAGTTTGATGGGAATATGCTATCAAACTCTTCAACTATAATCTTAGCTGTTTTGTGTAAGTTTCTAGCTCTGGAATAATAGCCTAATCCTTCCCACATTTTCAAAACCTCATCTTCGCTTGAACTAGCAAGAAGCATTACATTGGGATATTTTTCAATAAACCTTTCATAGTAAGGTAATCCAGTAATAATTCTTGTCTGTTGTAATATGATTTCAGAAAGCCAAATTTTATAGGGATCTCTAGTTTTTCTCCAAGGTAAATCTCTTTTATTTTTCTTATACCAACGGATTAGAGAATTTGAAAATAATTTTTTTTTAAATTCTAAATTATTTACAATCAAACCTTATAATTTTAGATAGCTATTGAAATGAATTGTTAATATAAATGTATATATTTGGCAACTTAAAAAGTAAACATAATTAAAATTCAGAATATGACCAAGGCCGAACTTGTAACTAAAATTTCAGAAAATTTGGGTTTAGAAAAAAACGAAGTTTTGGCAACAGTTGAAAATTTAATGACGGAAGTAAAAAACTCATTAAACGCTGGCGAAAATGTATACCTCAGAGGTTTTGGTAGTTTCATAGTAAAAGAAAGAGCTGAAAAAACTGGAAGAAATATTTCAAAGAATACTACTATCAAAATACCCGCTCACCATGTACCTGTTTTCAAGCCAGCTAAAGTGTTTGTTGACGGAGTAAAAAGAAATAACTAAAAACAACGATATGCCAAGTGGTAAAAAAAGAAAAAGACACAAGGTAGCGACACATAAGCGAAAAAAAAGAAGTCGAGCTAATCGACATAAGAAGAAATAAGTAGTATATTTCAAAATTGAACACAACGTTCATTGACATGAGAGTTTTTAAGTTAATTGTTCTTTTCTTAATCACCTCCAAGAAAAAATCCTGTATAAATTATGTATAACAATTCATTTATATGAATTATAAACCAAAATATTGTGAGCAAAGAAATAATAATTAGATCAAACTCTACAGCAGTTGATTTTGCTTTACTAAAAAATGGAAAATTAATTGAACTACACAAACAAAACGATAGTAATAAATTTAATGTCGGAGATATTTTTTTAGCAAAAAGTAAAAAAACAATCTCAGGTCTTAATGCCGCATTTGTCAACGTTGGTTATGAAAAAGATGCTTTTTTACATTATCATGACCTAGGACCCAAAGTTTTGTCAGTAATTAAGTTCATTAAAGGTGTAAGTACAGGTAAAATAAAGAATTTTTCACTTGATCGTTTTCAATTTGAAGCTGACATAGATAAGCAAGGGAGTATTTCTGATATTATCAGTGCTAACCAGTCTTTATTGGTTCAAATAATCAAAGAACCTATTTCAACAAAAGGACCTAGAATTAGTTCTGAATTATCATTTGCAGGACGTTTTTTGGTTCTGGTTCCTTTCTCAAATAGGATTTCCATTTCTCAAAAAATTGAAAGTAGAGAAGAAAAAAGTCGATTAAAAAAATTAGTTCAAAGTATAAGACCCAAAGGCTTTGGTGTAATTGTTAGGACTGTAGCTAAAGATAAAAAAGTTGCTGAGCTTGATAAAGATCTCAAGACTTTATACAAGTCTTGGATTGAGCTTTGTAAAAGGATAAACGGAGCAAATATGCCATCCAAGGTACAAACTGAGCTAAATCGATCGTCTTCAATTTTGAGAGATATTTTCAATGACTCTTTTACGGGTATTTATGTCAATCAAAAATCAATGTACTCTGAAATAAAAGATTACATAAGCCAGATTGCACCTAAAAAGCAGTCAATCCTTAAACTATATCGATCCGATGTTCCAATTTTTGAACATTATAAAATTGAACGTCAAATAAAAACAGCTTTTGGAAAAACAGTTACAATGAGCAAGGGTGCTTATTTGATAATTGAACATACAGAAGCTCTACACGTTATTGATGTAAACAGTGGAAATAGATCAGCAAAAGCCAAGAATCAAGAAGAAACAGCTTTTGAAGTTAACTTAATTGCAGCAACTGAAATTGCTAGACAATTGCGTTTAAGAGACATGGGTGGAATTATTGTAATTGATTTCATTGATATGACAAGCCCTGAAAATAGAAAAAATTTGTTTGAACATTTTAAAAAAGAAATGGAAACGGATCGGGCAAAACACAAGGTCTTACCTCCAAGTAAAATTGGACTCATACAAATGACAAGACAAAGGGTTAGATCAGAAATTGATATAAAAACAAAAGAATTGAATCCTAATACAAATGGATCGGTTGAAGCTCCCATTGTTCTTATTGATAAAATAAACGACAAACTTGAAAAAATCTTAAATAACAAAAAATATGAAAACAAAAAACTCGTTTTGCATTTGCACCCTTTTGTTGCTGCATATGTAAAAGGCGGATTTCCATCATTGAGATCGAAATGGTATTTTGAACACAAAAAATGGATCAAGGTAATCCCACGAGATGCTTACACCTATTTACATTTTAGATTCTTCGACGGAGAAGGTAAAATCATTAATGTTTAGATAAAAGGCGACCAATGGTCGCCTTTTTTTTTATAAATTGTTTATTTTAAAAGTGTGAATAAGAAAGATTTGACTAAAAATGAAATTGAATGTAAGATTCAAATTTACTGCTCTTATCAAGAGAGGTGTCACAAAGATGTATACATGAAATTAAAAGAATACACTTTAAATGAAAACCACATCAATGATATTTTAACAAACTTAATAACTCAAAATTATCTTAACGAGTCTCGGTTTTCAAAACTGTTTTCAAGGAGTAAATTTAATATAAAAAGCTGGGGAAAAATTAGGATTAAAAATGAATTAAGGAAAAGAAATGTATCAACTCAAAATATTAAATCAGGTTTAGAGGAAATCAATGAACTCGAATATAAAAAAAAACTTAATGAAATTTTTTACAAAAAATTATCATCTTTGAAAAGTTCTCCAAAAAGATTAATAAAACAAAAAATGTTTCAATATCTTAACTATCGGGGTTGGGAAAGTGCACTCATATATGAAAAGATCAATGAAATTTAAGCTAAATCTTATAATATACTTTGGTTCCGCTTTATTCATTTTTTCATGTCAAAAAAATGTTGATATGATAGTTTACAATGCTAAAGTGTATACAGTTAATGAAAACTTTGGAGTTGCTAGCTCCTTTGCAGTTAAAAACGGTAAATTTTTTGATGTTGGTGGTGATGAAATTATCGAAAAATATTACTCAAAAAATATCCTAAATTTAAATGGAAAGGTTGTACTTCCGGGATTAATAGATGCTCATTGTCATTTTTATGGTCTGGGACAAAAGCAACAACTAATTGATCTTGTTGGCACAAATTCATTTGATGAAATTATAGAAAGATTAGTAGCAAACAGAAATGGTAAGTCAATAATAAAAGGAAGCGGATGGGACCAAAATGACTGGACAAATAAAGAGTTTCCAACAAAAAAAAAAATTGATGAACTTTTTCCAAATATCCCTGTTGTTCTAGAAAGAATTGATGGGCACGCTTATTTGGTAAATCAAGTAGTTTTAGATCTTGCAAACATTGATTACAAAACAGAATCTGAGACGGGGTCTATAGTTAAAAAAAATGGGGAGTTGACAGGAGTTCTTATTGATGGACCGATGAGGTTGGTTGATAAAGTTCTTCCTAAACCCTCAACAGCTGACCAAATTAAGTCTCTATTAGATGCTCAAAAAATTTGTTTACAAAATGGTTTAACAACGATAGATGACGCAGGATTATCTAAAAATATTTTATTGTTAATAGATAGCCTACACCAATCAAATGATCTTAAAATTCGAATCTATGGAATGATAAGTAATGATTCCGAAAGTGTAAATTATTTTCTTGATAAAGGACATCTTAAAACTGATCATTTGAATGTGAGATCTGTTAAAGTTTACGGAGATGGAGCTCTTGGTTCAAGAGGAGCCACATTGAAGGAACCCTACAGTGACGATATACATAATTACGGAAAATTAGTTACTGGTCCTGATAAAATTATAGAGTTGGCAAAAAAATTAGCTAATGCTGATTTTCAAATGAATACACATGCTATTGGTGATTCAACAATAAAAATATTAATTGATGCTTATAAAGAGGTTTTGATAGAAAAAAAAGATCCGAGATGGAGAATAGAACACTCACAAATTGTTGATTTAAATGATATTAACGGATATGACAATAAAATCTTACCCTCTGTTCAACCTACTCATGCAACAAGTGACATGTATTGGGCTGAAGACCGAATTGGAAAAAAAAGAATTAAAGGAGCTTATCCTTACAAAATGCTCCTAGACAAATCTAAAGTTATCGGATTAGGAACAGATTTTCCTGTTGAAAAAGTGAACCCATTTCATACTTTTTATGCTGCAACAAGCAGAAAAGATTTAAAAGGTTACCCAGATGGAGGTTTTCAAAATCAAAATGCACTATCGAGAAAAGAAACATTAAAGGGTATGACAATCTGGGCTGCTTATTTAAATTTTGAAGAAAAAGAGAAAGGTTCTATAGAAACAGATAAGTTTGCTGATTTTGTGGTCATTGATAGAGATATAATGGAAGTGGATTTGGAAGACACACCTTACACAAATGTTCATCAAACTTATATCTCTGGTGAATTAGTCTATGACAACACTAAATCCAATTAATATATTTCTTCCAGGCATAGGAACCAAATTTGTTTCTGAATAAACCTCATCAAAAATATTATTGATATAAATGAATAAGCCTTTCTTATACATGATTTTAGAGTCTAAAATAGTGTAATTGGAATTGTCAGACCTTTCCGAATATTTCAATACAAACGTATGGTTTAAATGCTTTAAATAATTCAAGTTCAAATTTGTAGTGACATGGTGTTTTAAAGAGTTAATTGAGTATCTAGAAAAATTAATATTGGAAATATAATTATCATCTTTAAGATTTGTATATCCAAAACTCAAGTGGTTTTTATTTTTAAATAGATATTTGAGATCAAGCTCAAATCCTTTGGTTTTCAATGACCCTATATTTTGGGCATTCCACAAATCATCCTCATTTTCTTTCACATAATCAATAATATTTTTTGCATTTCTCTGGAAAAAAGCAAATGATAAACTCATATTAGATTTATTGTATTTTAAACCAAGTTCATTGGAGATGGCTGATTCCGGCAATAAGTTTTCGTTACCCAATGTTGTTTTATCACTATAATAAAGGTCCGTATACGTCGGTATTCTATAGGTTTTACCAATATTTCCATAAATTTTGAAATTTGATGTAAAATCAATTCCTATATCGAGTCCAGGAAATGAATGCCAAGACATATCACTAAAATAGCTTACGGAAATACCTGGGGAAAGTACTAATATGTCGTTAAATAATTTGAACTCATGATCTAAAAAGAAATTTAATGTTTCTCTCTTATGATCACCCAGGTTATTACTTGAAACATTATACATTGAAAAATCCAATCCAAATCCGGTTACGCCAGAGTTTGAAAAATAAGAACCACTGAGCTCTGCAGAAAACTTATTTGTTTTGTGAAGGTTTCTATACACAGATGGATTGTCTCTAATATATATATATTCATCTTGCCCTCTTCTCCAATAAAATTTAGGTTTCAAAACAAGTTTACTAGACTTGAAGGATGTAGACAAACCAACTAAACTAGCTTGTGTCTCCTCATACTGCTCAGTTGCAGATGGGCTTGCATAAAATCCATTAGCACCAAATTTATTCTCGGTGAATGAAGTAATCAAATGAATTGGTTGATCCCCGTTTTTAAATGTTGTTTTAATAAAATAGTTCGTTTTATTATAATCAGTGTTGTGTCTGTAACCTTTAGAATTATTATTAGAGAAACTTAAAATGGATTTTACTTTTTCTCCACTAATTTTAGATGTAATTGATAGATTTTTTTGACTGTAAGATCCAAAAGACAACTCATTTAATTGTAGGGTAGCATTTCTTGGCTCCCATTTAGTTTCTTTTGTTATAATATTAATAGCTCCATTGAATGCATTTTGACCAAAAATTCTTGCAGCAGGTCCTTTTATTATTTCAATTCGATCAATTAAAAAAAGTGGAATAATCATGTTTAATGTGTGATGACCAGTTTGTACATCATCCATTTTCATACCATCAATTAATAATAAGGTTTGATCAAACCCACCTCCCCTTATATATAAATCTCCCTGTATTCCACCTACTCCTCTTCTTCTTATATCAATTCCTGTGACTTCTTGCAATAAATCTAAAACATTTGTCGAAGGACTATTCTTAATATATTCTGAGCTAATTATCTTGACGGTTCTAAAATTTCTAGAAAAAGGAATGTCTAGTTTTGTCGAAGATACTACTACTTCATCTAAATTTTGATTATTTGTTATGTCTTGAGGAAATATTGAGTAGAATGTGATTAGAAATAATATTGATAAATTTTTTTTCATCTAATTCAATATAATCACAAAATTATAAAACTAGAACTTAATCAGTAAGTATAATGATTTTGTTTTGTTTCATTTCAAGTACACCAGAACTAATTTTAAGATGTATTTCGTTAGAATTAATTTTGGAAAAAATATCATCCATTCCTTTTGGAATTTTTACGTTTCCCTTAATCTTAACGATTCCATTTGCAAGTGTAGAAACAATAGGAGCATGATTATTTAGCATTTGAAATGACCCGTCACTTCCAGGAACAGATACGGATTCTACTTCAGCACCAAACAAGGTTTTTTCAGGACTTATAATTTCTAGTAACATAATTTATTGAGCCTCAGCAAGCATTTTTTCACCAGCCTCAATGGCATCTTCAATTGTTCCTTTTAAATTAAATGCTGCTTCAGGAAGGTGATCCAACTCACCATCCATAATCATATTAAAACCTTTTATTGTGTCTTTTATATCAACCAAAACACCTGGTATTCCTGTAAATTGCTCTGCTACATGAAAAGGTTGGGATAAAAATCTTTGAACTTTTCTTGCTCTGTAAACGGAAAGTTTATCTTCCTCAGAAAGTTCTTCCATACCTAAAATTGCAATTATGTCTTGTAACTCTTTATATTTCTGTAACAACTCTTTTACTCTTTGAGCACAATTATAATGATCATCACCCAATATTTCTGGTGTAAGAATTCTTGAAGTTGAATCTAAAGGATCAACAGCAGGATAGATTCCAAGCTCGGCTATTTTTCTAGACAAAACTGTGGTAGCGTCCAAGTGAGCAAAAGTTGTTGCAGGTGCAGGGTCAGTTAAATCATCAGCAGGAACATAAACAGCCTGTACGGATGTAATAGATCCCTTTTTTGTTGATGTAATTCTTTCTTGCATAGCACCCATTTCAGTTGCCAATGTAGGCTGGTACCCAACTGCGGAAGGCATTCTTCCTAAAAGAGCTGAAACTTCTGATCCTGCTTGGGTAAATCTAAAGATATTGTCTACAAAAAAAAGAACATCCTTACCTTGACCATCTCCAGCGCCATCTCTAAAGTACTCTGCAACTGTCAAACCAGAAAGAGCTACACGAGCTCTTGCTCCAGGTGGCTCATTCATCTGTCCAAAAACAAATGTTGCTTTAGAATCCTTCATAGCCTTTTTATCTACTTTACTTAGATCCCATCCCCCTTCTTCCATAGATTTATTGAAATCATCCCCATACTTAATAATTCCAGACTCTAACATTTCTCTTAAAAGATCATTTCCCTCTCTAGTCCTTTCCCCAACTCCCGCAAATACAGAAAGTCCTCCATGACCTTTAGCAATATTGTTGATTAATTCTTGAATCAGTACAGTTTTTCCTACCCCAGCACCTCCAAATAGTCCAATTTTACCTCCTTTGGCATAAGGCTCGATTAAATCAATGACTTTTATTCCAGTGAACAGTACTTCAGTTGAAGTAGACAATTGATCAAATTCTGGTGCTTCACGGTGAATTGGTAACCCATCTTTTTTGGTTTTAGGTAAATCACCCAAACCATCAATTGCATCACCAATTACATTAAATAATCTTCCATATATGTCCTCTCCTACAGGCATTTGAATTGGGTATCCTGTAGCTATTACATCTACTCCTCTTTGTAAACCGTCAGTTGAATCCATAGAAATGGTTCTTACAATATCCTCACCAACGTGAGATTGAACCTCTAGTACCAGGACTGATCCATCTTCTCTTGAAATTTCAAGTGAATCATAAATTTTAGGTAGAGTGGTCTTTGTAGTATCAAAAGTTACATCAACAACAGGACCGATTACCTGAGAAACTTTACCAATTGAGTTTGACATTTTATAGTATTTTGTAGAAATTAATTATAAAGAAAATTTAAAATCCAAAGATAAAGTTTAAACTTGAAATTTTTAATTTTTTAATAAAAAAAAGACGTCAAATGACGCCTTTTTATTAACATTTTTTAAAGTTGATATTTATGGGTTTAAAGTGAAACCAACATAGTATTGACTTCCAACCCAACCTGTTCCAATAAATGGCATGTAATCATTTCCACTTAAATTTGTTGCACCAACCTTGATATTACCTTTAATCTTTGGTAACTCAAAATTCATTGAGGCATCAACAACAGTACATGCAGGCACCATAGCATCAACAAATCCAGACTGTTGCCAAAGGAAAGAATCTTGATACCTTGCACTTACATTGAATCCGAAATTTTCTGCCAATTTAGTTGAACCGAATGAAAACTTGTATTTGTTCTCGGGGGTATTAAAACCGGGCTCAAAATCAGAGTCTGGGTTGTCAAAATCCATCTCATTATATTCGTAAATGGCAGAGAAATCAAATAAGTTAAATAATTGTGTTTCAAATCCTGCACTCACTCCATAAGTCTTTACGATTTCATCCGTATTACTATCAACACTCATTATTCTAAAATCACCTGCGGCAATAGCAGCAACAGCTCCACCTGGCTGGTCAATATACATTGGAGCCAATACATTTTTTGCAGCAATGAAGTTGTCCCATTCTGTCCAATAAACGTTCAAATCAAATGCAGACTTCTTCCCGTTCACTCTGTAACCAAAGTCATAGGATTTAACATATTGAGGTTCAACATAATCAAGATCAGCTTTTATCACATTTCCGGCAAGAAAAGCAGTGGCCATATATGAGTTCTCCATTACCATTGGTCCTGTCAAAACAAACCTGTTTCCAGCTTGAGCAGCAGAGACACCTGTAACGGTTTTCTTAAATCTGTCTACACTGTCAGGAGAAGTACCCATAAAAATTGTTTGTGTTATATCCAAACCAATATATTGGTCTTGAGCAGAGGGGTTTTGATAACCGGTTTGGTATGAAAACCTAATATTTTGATTTTCAGACAAGAACAAAAGAGCTGCAATTCTTGGTGTCAAATGCCCATCAAAGTATTCACTTTTATCATACCTCATTGATGCATTAAGCTTTAAAGGCCCTAATTGTTTCGTTGCTTGGGCATATAGACCCATGTCCGTATAAGATATAGGAGAGTCATAATCTGTAAATAGATATCCATCTGACCTTAATTCATATTCTCTGTATGATCCTCCAATAACTATATCAGTTTCAGGAAGACTTACCAAATCTTGAAGATTATAATTTACTTCAATACTGGTTGATTTTGAATTATCAAAAATACCAGCACCTCCTCCAAATAAATCAGCACCTGTACTTAATGACTTTGCATATTGAGCGTCCCATCCAGCAGATCCAGGTTTTAGTAAATTAGCATCTGCTGCTCTTCTCGATTGACCATGAATGGGGATCGTATTTGGTACCAATGTTGCAAAAGACCTTGAGTTAATAGGTCTTCCAGGAATCGCTCCTTGTATATCACCCAAAATGGTTGTCAAACCGGCAACAGCATTACCATTGGCTCCAGGAGCCAATCCATATATACCGGTCAAACCGAAGTATTCATTTAAATAAGCGCCGTACCATGCTCCTCCTCCTCCCGGCTGAGCCAGTACCATATTTGCACCTAATAAACTTATATCGTGTGTATCACCAGCAGATTCAATTGATGTATACCATTTGGCATTTAAATTCTTGTTTTTGTATTCAAGTTTGTGCTGTTGAAGTCCAAAATTTTTGAGAACGTATCTACTAGTTGCATGAAGCATAGTATTTCCAGCACCAAATTTCGAATTCCAGATTATTTCTGAATCCTCAGTTGGCTTAAAATGTAAAGCAATGTCTGCTTTCAAACTTGAAGCATTATTGTCTTGTAGAAGGTTCTCGTTATAACCAGACGTATTAATCGTTTGATTTCCAAAATACGGGAAAGCAGTTAAGGCCTGTGCAAGAGGGGCAACGGCAGCTGCAGGCAAAAGACCTTGCTGAAC
>Ga0209036_1000480_pt1 | contig 17496 bp, 15 predicted proteins | sample MarorgKNORR_S2LV_3_FD_188222 | JGI IMG/M metagenome (GOLD analysis project Ga0209036, IMG submission 188222) | Marine microbial communities from the Southern Atlantic Ocean, analyzing organic carbon cycling - DCM_A/KNORR_S2/LV (SPAdes) (version 2) | ecosystem: Environmental > Aquatic > Marine >... | reverse complement strand
CCGTATGTGCAATCCCATAATCGTGGCGATGGATTGTCATTTTTGGTAGCCCTGTTGTGCCAGATGTGAAGTAACACATGGACTCTTCGCTAGCTTCTGTTTGAACCGAACGATAATCCGTAGAGTTGTTCTCAAGCAGATCATCGTAATTGAGCCAGCCGTCTCTTCTTGCATCAACCAGTAGTTTAGTGTGCAGCTTAGGGCAGGAGGATTGAATTTCTTCAACTTTGTTTGCATTGGCTTCGTTAGTGATGATGGTAGTAGCGGAGGCTGCATTGATTCGATACGAAAGATCCTTAGATGAGAGTTGGCTGGTTCCAGGTGAAATAATAGTACCCATTCGCAGAGCGGCAGTGAATGCTTCCCACCACTCGATTTCTCTTCCTAGCATTAATATGATTACGTCGCCTCTTTCTACTCCGGCAGACTTTAATCCGTTAGCAAGGCGCTTGGAATGGCTCGAGATCTCAGAAAAGCTTCTTGTCTTTTGGTTAGCATTGTCGTCTATCCAGAAAATTGCCAATTTGTCTGGATCTGCATTCGCCCAACGATCGATTACATCTGTAGCAAAGTTATAATAGGTTGGCCTATCCCATTTGAATGATGCACAAAGCTCTTGGTAATCAATATTTGAATTCTTATACATGGCCTACACTTTGTGTTTTGGGTATTTCTTGCGCTAACAAAAAGCCCCACCTCAGGAGGCAGGGCTTTTGAAGAAAATAAACTTCAATTTAGCTGTTAATCGTTTCCCACCAGAGAACGCGATTCTCGCTCTTTGCGCTCAGCTACGAGTTTTTCATAGCCTTCCTCATCTAGGTGAGTTATTGCTAGCCAAGCATGCGACATCTCATCTCCGGTTCTGCTGCCACCATATACCCATTGGTCTGGGTCCGGATTGTTTGGATTGTCTGCCGTATTATCGTACCACTGCTTCAATACCAAGACAGCTCCTGTAGGTAAGAGAGGAGCTACATCTGGCTCATAAATATGACTATGGTGCCATGTAGCACTCCAATTAGAAACTTGGCTGATTTGTTCAGTGCGGCCGGTCTCAGGATAGAATATTTCAAAAGAAGCTGCATTCATTCTGAGATGTCCATGAGGCTGAAAGCTATCAATACGAACGGGGTGATCGAAAGAGTGAAAGCCCTGGGTCATGCTGTAGCTATTGGGCGGAATTACCATTTTCTCGTTTCGCTCTTGTGCGCCATTGTACTGAATGTCGTACTGAGCAAGGTCTTGTTTATAGACGCCGCTTCCTGACTCGTATCCTTCGTCGTGAAACCAAAGTCCTATTTCTACGACGTTGTCTTCAATCATTTCACCTTGAGCCGTTGCTCCAACGCCTCCTGGAAACATATGAATATTCCACTGGATTTGTGCCCCTGCTGGGATAGTCCGACAGACACCTTCTGGCACCATTTCACCCCACTTGCCCATAGCATACTCTGTCAGCATGCCATAGCGATCCAGTCCATTCTCGTCGTTAGGGACATAAACGGACGAGTTTGCATGATGGACCACAGCAGAAGCATCACCGCGAGGTTTGACTTGTACTGCCTTTATGCACCTGTTTGCTGTTATTCCTGGGTCAACATATTCTCTGCTCCAGAGATCATTACCACTTGCCGGTATGTCGTATGAACTTGAGGGGACAATCAGGTCGGGTTGCCCCAGCTCAGCCGCGAAATTCCATTCGTTTGGGTCTTTCAATTGGAAAGGAGGTGGAGACATATCTGTGTCGCCAAGAGGTGCGCCCTGTTCGACCCACGCGACTATCTGATCTATCTCATCTTGCTCCAAGCGCCAGTCACCGATCAAATGTTGAATGCCTACACCTTCGTCATAAGCGTAGGGAGGCATTTCTTTATTAGCTACTTTGTATGAAATCAGGGGTGCCCAGGGTCGGATTTGATCGTAGGTCTCAAACTGCATTGGGCCTATACCGCCCTCTTGGTGGCAAACAACGCAGTTCTCGTTGATGATTTGCCCAATCTCACCGTTGTAAGTGAGTTCCTCGTGGGCTTCCTGTGCTTGAATTAAGCCCGTGAATGAAACTGCCACTAGAAAGCTTGAGTATTTGTTAAAAATTTTCATAGTGTTTTCTCAGCTGATTGTTTTATATGTGTTTTTTTGCTTATGCCAACTATAATCGGCTCTGCCTTTTAAAACTGTGATATCTAAGCTTGATTTAACTGCTTGATATACCCATAGTCAAGTAATAACGGCATCAAGGAGCTGGTATCGGGATAATTCTCTCTTTTTTTTGATGTCTTAAATGCTTGAAATAAAGCGATATTAGGAGTGCGATCGATGAAATTACAGAATTTGTTTCTATTTGTTTCCGCGCTGGCCTTCTTGCCATCGGCTATTTTTTCTCAATCTGCAGAACCTATGGCTCATGGTGTGCGAAATGATTTGCCCAGACCCTATGAGACACAGCGTGATTGGGGAACTTTGCCTGCGGGGACCGAGGCCTGGGCTGCAGTGACAGGAGTGGAGCCTTCACCAGATGGGAGCTTTATTTACGTTATACATCGATGTTTTGAGAATTCTTGCGCAAACCGGCTGGAACAGCCTATTTTAAAATTCGACTATGAAGGACAACTAATTTCTGCTTTTGGTGAGGGGCTTTTTGTTTTTCCTCATGGAGCCACTGTTGATTATGAGGGTAATCTCTGGGTGGCAGACGCTCAAGGGAATGATGGAATCGGGCATCAAGTAATTAAATTTAGCCCGAATGGCGAGGTCTTAATGACGCTTGGTCGCGCCGGTTTTGGTGGGGCAGGGCCGAATCTACTGCATTCACCTAATGATGTAGTTATTGACCCAAGTGACGGAGATATCTTCGTTGCGGATAGTCATCGCAGAGGTTTGAATAATCGAATAGTGCACTATGACGCGGAAGGAGTCTTCATCAAAGAGTGGGGAGGCAAGGGCTCGCAGGATGGGCAGTTAAGTGAACCGCACACAATAGCGATGGATTCAAAAGGGCGTCTTTTCGTGGGCGATCGCGAGAATAATCGTATCCAGATATTTAACCAGGACGGAGAATTCATTGATGAATGGCGTCAGTTTGGTCGGCCGAGCGGGATTTTCATCACACCCGATGATCGGATCTATGTTGCTGACTCGGAGTCAGGACCGGACACTGGGGCTGGGGAGTTGATGGGGATAATGAAAGGCATTCGGATTGGCTCTGCGGTGACTGGCAGTGTAGATGCATTCATTGAGGACTTAGAGCCTTTACGAGACGATCATTCCGGAGCGGAGGGCGTTGGTGTCGATCACGATGGAAATGTGTATGGGGCAGTGGTTCGTCGTCGCATGCTAGAGAGGCATGTTTTAGATTGAAGTTTGAGCATTTTTTAAAAAAAACAATGTTATACTGCAGTATTGCAACCCGCTCTGATTAAGCAGAGTCCCCCAATATTTTACCGGTAGTAAAAAATTATGAAAAAGTTAATTACGATTGTATCACTCGGTCTACTTGTTACAGCTTGTGAGAGTTTGTATGAGAATAACGATGATGGAATTCCAAGGATCCGAAGTCAAAGAGACGTAGAGGCTTATAACGAGACCGTGAGCTCTGAAGGCGAAAAACTAGTCTGTGAGAGAGAGCGTGTCATTGGTTCCAACATTCGCCAATGGGTTTGCCTTACCATCGCGCAGCGGGATGCTCTGCAACGACAAGCACAAGATCAAAATGAAGCGTTGCTCGGCAGATAATCGACGAATACACTTAAGGGGATAAAATGAAAAAGATTCTTCTAGGCCTTCTAACTAGCTTTGTTTTAGTTCTCGCCTCCTCACTAATAGTGCCGGGTATTTCTCAATCTGTTAACGCTGAACAGGGCGCCCGAGAGCTATCTGCGAAAGACCTCGAGCAAATAAAAGAATTGTATGCGCGTTACAATCAGGGCAGTGATTTTCGTGATACGGAGCTATTTCTATCAGCCTTTGCAGACGACGCAGTCATGACTCGAGAAGGCGGTGACATCGTTGGCATGGATGGACTCCGTGCTGATAGGGCGAGAAGGTATGAGGGTAAGACCGGAGATGTCGGTCGACGCCATATCAATGGAAGTTACCTTATTACGCCGACAGCAGATGGCGCTGAGGCAAGAACGTACTATCTGTTAATGGATGTAACGGTTCGGCCACCAAATGTCATTTCCTCGGGGTATTACGAAGATAAATTTGTAAGGACTGATGCGGGTTGGAAAATTAAGCACCGCACACTCTATCGCGATACGCTGGACTACTGAGTTTATTCGTTAAGGTAATAGAGAATCAAACGTTCTTTTGGTTACTTAACCAAACTCTTATATCGTAGGAATGACCCATATTGGAGATGACCACCCACGCTCTTGGATGGTTAGCGGCAGGTCGGGCCTAGGCTCTATTCCGGCTCGAACAGCGTCCCAGGTAGACCAACGGCATGTTGGGTTTTCGATTACTCGGACATAGTAAAAAGCATGTTGAGTTGGATCGTAATCGGGGTCAGTCCAACGTGTTTTCAACTCGGTTGAACCAAGATCAGAGCTGATGCTGCAGTCTTCGAGATTGACGACTGCTCCGTTATCAGTGCAGCGATTGTTACTGGGGTTCATTTCCATGTTGTCAGCACAAGCTACATCGTAGATCTGCTCATGGATTTGATTGTCCTGAACCCATCCCTTAATAATTTGCAGGCGTTGCAAGGGGGCGCTGTTGGGGTCTTTCGCAGCCCAAGCTATGAAGGTAGCACGTTGCTCAGTGTTCGCTATATAGTTGTCACCCATACTCACTCCAGACTCATATGACTTTTTTACTAATTCCCTTTCGTTAATTGCCGGCAGATCATGTCCTGCAAAAAAACGTATTTTTATACGGGGCCCAGAGGTGCCGAATGTCTCTTTTCTACGGAGAGCGTCATAGATTGAATCCCGAGTATTCTGCTCCGCCCAAACGCCCGCGAGCCCAGAAGCTCCAAACTTAGCATAACGGTCAAAGTATAAGTCTTCCCCCTCTTCGTTCGTTTCAAGGGGCAGAGAGCCCCTATTCTGGGCATTACTGTCGAGCAGGCCCGACACTCCATAAAAATTTTCTTCGCTCCCCACATGAGTAGCGTTGTGGGTATCACTCGAACCGATTACTCCAACTTTAAATGGATTGAACCCCTGGTCAGCCTGAAGTTCTATTCCGTCTAGCAGAGCCTTTCTAACGTAGCTACCTTGAGGTTGAATAGGAACAGAGCCGCCGACGCTGAAGGGCTGTAATTCAAATCCAGCCAATTCATCATTCATCGATAGGGCTGGGTGAGTCTCTGAGGTTCCTTTAACTTGAGTTATTTCAACGAGAGGCTCATTTCTAATTCTCTGATTCGCGTATACGGCATCTAGCGGTCTGCCTTGATAATCAACTAACGCAAACATCAGTCCATCAGATAAGTTTGAATTGTGTGGTATCGCGAGACTTTCAATGCCATTAGCTCGATTACTATCCATCCATGACCACAAGTCTCGGGGGTCATCTGAATCTATCCGAGAAAAAGGTATTTCCGGAGCTACTGAGCCTTTGAATATTACATTGCGATGCAGCATTTCGTTTTCAGGGCCAGTGCCAGTGTATTCATAAGCTATAAATGTGGTGAATTTCCCTGGTTCGTAGTGCCGATTTGCGCTGGAAACAATATCGTCCCAGGCGTTTTTCACAACCTGTTCATCCATGACCTCGCTTCCGTTGCCTGTGTTGGCGAAATTTGCGAATCGAAGAAATACGGATCTGCGAAAAAGCACATCTGAGCTTAATGAGTCTATGCCCTCTGCGACCGGGTGTGCGGAGAGTGCAGATTCACCATTAGCCATCTCGCGAATAATGCCTAAATAATATGCATGGTCACTAACGCCATAGAAATCTAAAGGCGTATCTAGCTGCATATCAAATCCAGCAGGATGTCGGATGGGAGCACCTTTTGCAAATTCATAGGCATCATTGGGAGAGGCGATGCCTCCAAAAATAAAGGCGTCATAAGAGTACATTGAGTGCACATGTAAATCGCCAAAGTAGGCATTCCGCTGAGGGTTGAAGTCGGCGGTTCTCTCTAAGCTATCAATAACGTTAGTTGTCTCCGAACGTCTTGATGAGTTTGTTTCGCCGCAGGACATTAGCAGGCTTAATAAAGTGGCAAAAAAAGATATTCTGAACATGTGTCCCTCAGTCTTCTCGCTGCTTGGTTGTTGCTCAATGCTTCAATGAGCAGTCTACAGTGTTGGTGTATGATTATCTAAAGAATTGAATGTTTTCTTTTCTAAGAGGGGCCGTCAGCTCGCGTTAAAAGATTTATGCCAGAAAAAGGGGAGCAATTATCAGCCATGATCTTTTGATAAACCAATATGAGGCAATTATGCCACTGAAGTAGATTGGCGTAGAGAAAAGAAGCTTGTTTTTTTTGAGATTCGTAAACTGAGTGACAAAAAGTACGAAAAAGACTACCGTCAATTGCGCAATCTCTAAACCTACATTGAATAATAGGAGCGCGTTGAATTGGCTAGACTGTGGTAATCCGATTTCTTTTAGGGCTCCAGCAAACCCTAGACCGTGAAGCAATCCAAAAGCAAAAACAATGGAGATCAGAGTCTGGATTGAGTGGGCTTTCGAGCTGCGAAGATTTTCGTGCGCTAATAAAATGATTGTGCCGGCTATTACTGCCTCGATCGGTGTCTGAGAAATTTCTATAAATTCGAAAACAGACAAGGCTAATGTTGTTGAATGAGCTAGCGTAAAGACTGTGATGATTTTAACTAAGTCAATCGGCTTTTGGACCAAGTACATCAACATTAATAAAAATAAAAGATGATCGTAGCCATATAGTAAATGTTCGAACCCAATAAGCAGGTAAATGGGTAATCGATAGTCCTTGGCATTAAGTTCCACCTTCGGTTGATCGCCTGTTATCAGTAATGTGCTAACTGCCTCTGACTCCTGATTTGATATAGAAATTCTGGCTAAGGCATCTATCATAGTTCTCTCTAGGCCAACAATTTCGATCTCTCTCAATGGAGACTCCGTGCAGTTCAATTCGTAATTCTCAGTGATGGACGAGTTGTTTAGTTGGATGGCTATAGAGGTCTGTTCACAATTAGTCTCTAGGATCAGACCAAGGAATTGCCCGGCTATTTGGGGCTGCCGCAAAGAAGCCTTGTGAATGTGGGAAATATCGGTTGAGGTGATTTCTAGGTAGGCAGGCCTCACTTCATGCGCATCGCTCATAGAGCTCAGAGTTATGCCGAGGAGAAATAAAAAACGCGTCATCTTGGTTCTATAGTGATTGAATATTTGTCCGCCAACACCCTAATAAATTCAGACTTCGCTAATTCGTCTTGGCTTCTCTGGAAGTCCATCTCTACTCGGTCTTGGATGGCAGCTAAGGGAGTGACTTCTTCTGGGTGAACAGTAATGATTTGAATCAAATGGAAGCCTAAACCACTTGAAAAAGGACCTTGCCATAAATCGGCCGCTATACCGGCAATTTTTTCTGCGAACCTGGAGCCAAAAGTGGTATCGATTTCAAGCGCACTACGGAACGCATACCGTGAATTCAACATTGAGGGCTCGCCGAGTTCGCTTGAACTATCTCCGCGATTTATCGATAAGAGCGCAACCGTGGCGTCTGCTTCACTTTCGAAGTATAGCTGCTCGAAGGTATAGCGTTCGGGTAATGTGTAGTTCTGAATATTTTTTTGATAATAATTTTCAAGGGTTAAGTCAGGTTTGGTCGTCGAGGAATTAGATTCGGCAATGAAGCCGAGCTTCTGTATCAATCGTCTTCGAACGATTGAGTCTTCATGGTCGAGTCCTAGTCTCAAAGCTTCTCGGTATAAAACCTCCTCTTCAACCCAGTTCTCGACAAGAGAATCGAGCTGTTCAGGGGTGACTACGCTGCCAGTTTGTGTCTCCCAAAGTGTTGCTAGTCTTTGTTGCTGAGCTACAGAGACGACTATGGATTGGCGGTCTGAACCAGCTAAAGAGTCAAGAAGGAATAGCACAGAACCTAATAATAAAAACCCAAACAAGGGGTTCTTAAGGATTCTTGGAATGGTCATATTAGAACTAGATCATTTATTTATGAGATAGGAATTTGAATTAGCTAACTGCTTTTGCGGGTTCATGCTTAATGTCACTTTCGTCAAATTCTCGGGTCCAGGCCGCAAACTCCAACATTATGCCGTCTGGATCGGTGAAATAGAGTGATCTAACGAAGGTCGTATCGGTTATCGTAGGACTTGCTCCTCGCTCTGAATCATCATGATTCACGACTGCTGTGACATCTACCCCAGCGTCTTCAAGCTTCTTCTGATACTCCTCAATCTTTTCTGCTGGTATGTCAAAAGCGACATGATTCATTGACGCGTGGGCGGATGTGATTGAGCCTTGACCCACCAATGAGACTGGGTGGCTCACACCAGGTTGGCTAGCTGGAGCGTCCGGAAACCAAAAGAATGCGAGTGAGTCGCCTTTTCCTATATCGAAGAAAAAATGCTGGCCCATATTGTTGGGTAACTCGATAGTTTTTGTGAGAGGCATGCCCAATATTTCCGAATAAAACTCAACGGTTTTTTCCATGTCCTTGCAAACTAACGCAAGGTGATTAATACCTCTGATGTCAAATTTTTCATTTTTGGACACTGGAATCTTCCTCATAGTATTTTGATCAAATGATACAAAACTTGCTTTTGGCTTTTGTGAGCTCATGATTGACTATCTGAAGCTAAAGTCAAGGGGTTTGGTTTCTGTTATATTCGATTTTTTATTTTAATACGGTGAATGAGCTATGCCACGACTTACAGGTGTTTCTAAAAAAGATGTTAGCGGAACAATTGCTAAATATTATCAGGCATTATTTGGGGATAGAGACCCTGTCAAGGAGCCGGGTACAGCAACGGGTACCCCGGGGAACTGGTGGACCGTTTTCGCTAAGGTTCCCTATATTTTTGATCATGCCACAAGCCATTTCGGAATGTTCGGTATGTTTTCTGATAAAAGTGTGAGTCAACTTGATCCATTGGCGAGAGAACTTGGCATACTGAGGGCCGGATATACCCAAGGAAGCCAGTTCGTCTTTTCGCAGCATTGCAAGGCGGCTAGGAAGTTCGGTTTAGGTGATGACAAAATTTCTGCTATTCCACATTGGCAGGTATCGCCACATTTTGATGAAAAAGAAAGATCAATACTGGCTTGGGCTGATGCGCTGGTTCTCCAGGGAGGTAGGGCATCTGATGAACTTTTTGACTCTCTTCATAGTCATTTGTCCGAGGAAGACATTCTGGAACTCACCTATCATGTAATGGGCTACAACCTACACGCCGTTTGCTGTAAAGCCTTGCGCTTAGAATATGATGATGTGCCTGAAAGAATTCAGGAAATACCAATACCCAGTGACGGCGCAGTTGCAGATTGGGCTGGAACAGCCTGGAAGGACTAACTCTTGAAGACCGAATTTAATTGAGCTGATTTATTCATAGTCAGGGAGGCCAATCATCTTGTTGTATTCGTCAAAGCTAAGCATGGATGGAGGCTTGTCATGCTGTGATTCATTCAATAATGCTGAGTAGCATCTTTGAAGAACATCTGTTGTAGAAAGGAGGGCTGTTACTGGTCGTAAAACAATCTTGAACCCAAGCTGATCAATTTGTTCGAGAGAGAGCTCCGGAGTTTTACCTCCTTCGACCATGTTGGCTATCAGCGGTACTTCGGGAAAAGTACTCTTTATTTTTTGCATTTCCTCAATAGATTGGGGTGCTTCTATAAATAGTATATCGGCTCCTGCGCAAAGGAATGCGTCTCCTCTTCGCAATGCTTCATCAAGCCCATGGGTCGCTCTGCTGTCCGTGCGCGCGGCGATTAAGAAGTCATCTGAGTTTCGGCTCTGAACGGCGGCGGCAATTTTCGTTTTGGCCTCATCTATATCAACGACCTCTTTATTCTCCATATGGCCACAACGCTTTGGGATGACTTGGTCCTCTAACTGAATACATGAGACGCCGGCTTTTTCATAGGCTCTTACTAGCCGGCTTACACTATGAACGCCGCCATATCCATTGTCGCCGTCTGCGATTAACGGAACGCCATCGATCGCATCCACAATTTGAGAAGCTCTGGTTATCATCTCGCTCGCTGAAATTAGTCCGATGTCAGGCTTTGCAAGCAATGTTCCGGAAACTCCAAAACCACTCATGTACAGTGCCTTAAACCCAGCTTTCTTGGCAATGTACGCCGAAAGTGCGTCATATGTGCCGGGCGCTAAAATCGTTTTTTCGCTTTCAAGTAAAGATTTGAGCATGGGATATTGATCCTTCTAGGAGCATCGGTCTCTATAGGGTTTTATTAACATAAAATAGAAGAACGTAGCGACTAGGTTGAACGCGGGAATTGCGATTAATAAGGACTCGCGAATCCCTGAGTCCCCATCAAAAAAATTATCGTTTATCAGTGCGACAATTGTTGCACCCAGCGCTAAGCCGATGATGCTGATAACTAAAAGATAGAAGGCTGATAAAGTACCTCGCATTCGATTTGGTGTCACCTCCTGCAATATCGCAGCCGCTGATGGAATCGGTGCGACCATAAACCCATAGCTTAAGGCAAAAAATACCAGTGCGTAGAAAGCATTATCTGTGAGAGCGAACAGAATGGAAAAAGGGACTGCCATGAGGGCGCATATCAGGCAAAAAATTGCCTTACCCCCGGCGAATAAAGTTGACATCCTATCGCTTAGGAATCCTCCGCCAACTAGTCCCATTAATCCACCTAGGATAAGGGACATGCCGATGTTTAATCCAGCCTCACTCAGCGACCAACCATGTATCCTGATGAAGTAAACAGAGACCCAAGAGTTTATTCCGACTAGGGCAAGGTTGCTGAAACTTGCAGCGGCGTGGTGCGGGAAATGAAAATCAATGTGCTGCATAAAAAAGCGCTTCACTTCGTCGAGCGGAACTGGAGCTCCTTCATTGGGATTTATATTATTCGCAATGATTCTTTTTGGTTCTTTGATCAACGCAGTAAGGGCTGCGATGAACAAACCTGGCAGCCCTACTAGAATAAAAACCCACTGCCAGCCAGACAGAAATTCTATACCGAAGAGTATGGTACTTCCTGACTCATTTTCTGTAACGAAGGAAATTACGGACCCCCCAATAATAAGAGCGAGTCCAGCACCAAAGGCAGTGCCCATATTGAAAACGCCCATAGCAAAACCAAGTTTTCTGGGAGGAAACGTGTCTGCTAGCATGGAGTAAGCAGCTGGTCCAAGTGTTGCTTCACCAACGCCAACACCGATTCTTGCCAAGAATAGTTGCGCATAGTTCTGTGCCAAGCCGCACATGGCGGTCATGAGGCTCCAGAGAGTGATACCGACAGCGACTATATTTTTTCTTGATCGGGTGTCGACTAATCTGCCAATCGGGATCGCGACAAGGCAGTAGAAAATCGCGAACGAAAGACCTAGTAACAGACTCACCTGAGTATCAGATATCTGAAAGTCCGCCTTAATCGGCTCAACAAGCAAGCCGATTACTTGTCTGTCTACAAACGAAGATACGTAAGCTAAGAATAAGATTCCTAGTGTGGTCCATGCCGCCTTTGGGTTAGGGAAATCGCTCTCAATATCTGCATCTAACATGGTCTCATTATGCCCTCTTTAGATCTAAAGTCACACTGTCTGCCATAGAACGTCATTTTTAAAGACTCTATGGCGCGACATTTGGTCACTAGTAAAAAGAGGCAGGAGGCCTTTTAATAGGAATCGCCATATTAAAGTGCCTAGTAAAGATCGATACAGAGGGAAATATTTATACTTCTAGCTCAGTTTCAACGAATCGCTTTCAGTCGATAGATGCGTTGCGTGGTTTCGTCATGGTGATAATGCTCGTCGATCATGTGCGTGAGACCTTTTATCTGCATCAACAGGTTGCCGACCCTGTGGACGCGTTGACTACCAGTCCGGAGCTTTTTTATACGCGATTAACCAGTGCTATATGCGCGCCGGTTTTCATTTGGCTGACTGGACTCTCTGCGTGGCTCTACTCACAGAAGCATTCAAAAGTTGAAACATCAAAGTTTCTATTAAAAAGAGGCGTATTTTTGGTTCTACTTGAGCTGACTCTGATTGTCTTCTTGTGGGCGGGTAAATATCCCCCAGACATGTTCTTTCTTCAGGTAATTTGGTGTATTGGGTTATGCATGATTGCCTTAGCGGGGCTCATTTTTCTCCCAACCAAATTGTTGCTAACCCTTGGAATACTCATTGTGGCTGGCCACAATGTCATGGATGGTTTAAGCATGACCGAAGACTCGCCTTTCTATTTGGTTTGGGCAGTTCTGTATCAGAGAGAGGTTATCGATTTTAATTTCTTTATGATCAGAACCAGCTATCCGATATTACCTTGGGTCGGAGTGATCGCTTTAGGGTTTGTAGCAGGGCCTTGGTTTTCAAGTGATACTAGCCCTGACAAACGGCAGAAAAAAATGCTTACCGTGGGTGCCATTGGACTTTTTTCTTTCGTCATCATTAGGTTTTTGAATATCTATGGCGACGCTCCTTGGATAAATACCAGTGAGTTTTCAACTACGTTAATGAGCTTCTTGTCGCTCACAAAATATCCTTCATCATTTCTGTTTAATCTTTCAATGTTAAGTCTAGGGTTGGTATTTCTTTGTCTATTTGAAAAATATGGGAGTCATAAATTTACTCGGGTTTTTTCTCAGTTCGGCGCCGCACCCTTGTTTTTTTATGCTTTGCACTTAGCAGTGCTCAAGCTAATATATGTAATCGCCTTCGCAATTTATGGCCCATCGGATGGTATTTATCTAGCATTTCCAAGTGTTGGATATATCTGGGGAGCTTTCTTAGTTCTTGTTTTCGCTCTTTATTTCCCTACTCGATGGTTTGCAGGTTTTAAGCAAGCTAATAAACACATTAGCTGGCTCAAGTATTTTTAATAAAAACCCTCGGCGTTATTGAAGCAACAAAATGCTGTAGGCTTTTTCTTATTATGTTTATGGGAAAGTTATGTCTTGAGCAAACCAATTTTCTAGTAATTCGGTGCTCATAATTCCGCTGTGGGAATTCATTTCGTGTGTTCGGTCAAAGAAATAGCTTCTTGGTAGTTCACCATACCAGTTTGGATCTATACTGTATCGAAGTCTTTCAACAAAACTATCTGCAAACATCCATGACTCTCGGTTTTCAAGATTAAAGTCAGAAAGAAATTCGATGGCATCCTCCTTTGTGTCAATGGGGTCTGTGGAGATAAGGACAAATGGTAGTTCGGGATTCAAATCAAGAATTTTTCCCATCATATCCAACTCAACTAGACATGGTGGGCAATCGACAGACCAGAGTCCTAGCAAAAATTCTTTGCCCTCAAATTCTGATTTTATCCTTGAGAATGAATCGAATGTGAACGAACGTATATTGTCTGCTATCGTCAAGTTGGGCCAGGCAAATGAAATAAGAGCTATCAAGTTACCCATTAACTTACGAAGTATTTTAGCTTTTTTAATTTTCATTATTTGACAACCGCCGAATGTTCTCATTTACGTCGAGAAGAACGTAACCGAACTCATCTGAATGCCAACTGAGGAAAAGCGAATCAGAATTTTGAATTAGTAAGGGGTGGTCTGATCCTTTATTCGTTTTGAGCAAGGTTGTGGGCTCTGACCATGTGGCACCATCGTCTTCGCTGGTAATGAGATTAAGCAGCGTTTCTCTTCCATTAAAACCCTTCCAAACTAGATGTAGTTTTTCGTTGTGCTCTGACAGAAAAGGGTGTCCAGCGCCCGGCTGACCGTCTACTTGAAAAATACTTGCCGATCTCTCATCGTCAAAGGAGTAACGAGCATAGTATATCCCTTGATTCAGATCTCCATTTGTAAACCAGCTCATATGATAGTCGCCAGATAGACTGGATTGGACCATCGTTGGTCCGTGATGAGGACAGGCATTGATATGCCATTGGTCATAACTTGCGCGATTTGTCGTCAGAGTTTTTCCTGATGGGGTCAGTTCCGCTATCGCGTGGTCCCTAACATCCTCTCCAAATACTTGCCTCCAAAGGATGGCAATATTTTCTGGTCCACGGGGAGCGATTGCGATTCGGCAGCATTCGCAGCTGTTATTTGCAACGCGATAATTCTGTGAGAATGAAGCGCCATCGTCATCAGATACGGCATAGTATATGGCCGCACCTACATAGTCTTCTCCCGCCTCGACGGAGGCCTCTAAGTCTCTCTTATCGACCCATGTCAAATACAGATGGCCAGAGTCTGCTAGGAACAGGGACTCAAATCGATGGCCGGTAAATAAATTATCATCATTAATCGTTCGGGGTGTCTCGAAATTTTCGCCACCATCAGTCGAACGACTGAAGCGAATTTCACCAGTAAAACGCGAAGAGGTTTTGAGTGTCCATGACACAAAAACTAGCCCACGCTCGTCGACAATTATTTTTGGCCGATTCTCGCCATTATGCTCAGCATCCTCTGCTGCAGAGTTGACGGCTACTGGATCGCTGAATGACTTTCCTAGGTCTTGGGACTGGCTTACATATACGAATTCATCCTGTACAAATGCGACCCAAAGGTTACCTCTGGCATCAAAAGTGGCGCTTGGTGTGTTACCGCAATGAATCGAGACCTGGTCTCTATCTATATCTGAAGAATCACAAATAGCATATAGGCTGGGGCTCATAAGAGCTGCCTGCAGTATTAATAGTGATAACAGTTTCTTGTACATGGTTCAATTCCAATTAAAAACTATACTTGCCTTCAAGGAAAAATGTTCGTGAAGGCCATGGATGATACACATAAATCTCTTCATTAGTGACATTATCGATGCCGGACGAAACCGAGAAAGCATCTGAAATTTGCCAGTTGGCTCTTATATTCGTCAGCAGGAAATCGTCTTGAGCTCCAAAAATGTTGCTCTCAGTGTCTAAATTGTCCAATCGGCCGTAGCTGTTGCTTGCATACCTGAAGCCTAGACCAATGTTTACATCGTTGGTTAGGAAGTAATTAAACAGGGCATTTGCTCGCCACTTCGGCATGCGAGGAAACTCATTACCTTCGATGCTTGGGTTCAACACACTTTCGGTGATTTCAGCGTCGGCATAATTGACGTTGAATCGCAGGCTTAAATTTGGATTTAAAAACTCTGTATTGTTATAAATGAACTCTATCCCGTCCGTATCTACCTCGTCGACAGGCAGGGCGGTCGCGATGTTGGTGTTATTGGTGATCTCTGTGAAATTAAAGATGACGTCATCAATGGTTTCCTGGTAGAAATTAATAGAGATGGAACCATTGCTGGTTACTTTTTCAATCGAAAGATTATGATGTAAACCGTCTTCTGGCTCGAGTAAGGCGTTTCCTGCGAATTGTCTTACTCCGCTGCTCTCATTTCTATAAAGCTCTTCAATGATTGGAAACCTAATGGCTCGAGCAGCTGAGTATCTTATGGTTATGGAGTCATCTAAAAAATAGGCGAGAGAGAACTTAGGCGAAGCGCCATTTTCATCGCGATTTGTATGTCGGTCAGTGGCGTCGGATTGATCTCCAAAGTACCCACCAGAACTCTCCCAATCTTCATATCGAACGCCCAGAGACAGATCCCACATCTGGCCCAAAGCTATGCCCCACTGGGCATACAGGGCCTTAGTAGAAACTTCTCCACCGCTAGCTCCTCGCGAGGAGCCTTTTATGCCGTTGAAGGCATCATACCTATACGGTTCCACGTTAAGTTCATAGTTATCGCTATGCAGCCCAAGAGACAGTCGCATACTGTCATTTCCAAAGAGGTTTTCGGTACCGACTTTGAAGTCAAAAATTTGCCAGCCCGTGTCATCGAATTCAGTAATACGACCTGCAAACCTTGCGTTGGCCGATTGAAAGTCGGAGGCATTCGGATTACGCCCTGTTCTAATTTCGACATCGTCTAAGATTTCAAAACTACTAAAGTAGGCATCAAACAGCCAACCACTATTGTTTATCGGTCCTCCAACACCAAAACCTACGAGAAGACTATCCCTCTCTTGCATCCTGTTTTGAAACACGCTGGTTCCCCAGCTTGTGGTGTCGTAGACCGTTGATGGGTCAGAAGCTAGGCTGAAGTTACGATCGTAAAACACATTCCCCGACGAATCTCTGAGGTAGTTGTTAGGGTCTGACTCATCCCGCTCTCGCTGCTCATAGGCTATATTTCCACGCAGTTGAAAATCTCCTAGATCATGGATGACCTTTAACTTCACTAACTCAGTCAAAGATTCTTCCGGCCCGGAGTCGCCAAAATAGACAATGTCTCGACCTCTCTCTTCTTTTCCCAATATAGCTCCAGATGCACCAGTTAATGACGCAGACCGACGTGAGGCGCCGGACCGATGCTGGGTTTGTGGCTGTCCTTCGTTGTCTAATCTATTAAAAGAGAGGAAATAACTTGTATTTCCGATCCTGTCCTCGATAGAGGCAAAAAGTTTATTTCCTGTAAAGGACTCATTAGTATTCAGAATATCGTACGACTGGCTGAAATATCCGGTCTCAATATTAATTTTACGCTCCGTTGGGTTTCTAGTGTATAAATTAACAACACCACCCATCGCGTTTCCGCTGTACTCGGCTGAGTAGGGGCCGTAGATCACCTCTGCCGCTTCTATTTCACTTGGGGAAACCAATGACCACCTTGGTGAGCCTGACCACCGAGTTTGGAGGTGGTAATGCAGGGGCATGCCGTCTGCGAATACCATTGTCCTAGAGCCTTGGAACATGTTTGACCCGCGCATTCCAATTACGCCATTCGGGTCTCCGATAAACCTTCTTCGAATTATTAGATTGGGCTCGTACATTAATGCGTCTTCTACCGTTGACATGTTGATTGCTGTTAGATCTTCAGCTGTAATTACGCTAGTGGGGCTTACGTCCGTCGTATCTCGGAATAACCGGTCGCCTACAATGATTATTTCTTCTATTTCTTCTTCCGCAGCAAAGCTAGTATTACAGAATATAATAATGGTAAGTAATTGTATTATATACTTATTTTCCTTCCATAGAAATTTTGGCATGGCCTACTCCTTTTTAGATGACGCAAGTCTATGGAAATGGGGGTTATTGAGAAAGAGGCATAATGTCGCAGACCCTATACTCTTGATCAGACGGCAGATTAATTTACCGAGGCAGTGTCGATGGGTTGGAAGTTCGCTTCCGAGGCGAGGGAATTATAGGCTGTGAAAAAAGCAGATCGATTAAGAACTCTCCGCTCGGTACTGATCCAACTCTGTTAAACTTTTATAGACAAAGCTTTTATGCCAGGGGGAGCTTCTCAGCTATGGTAAGATATGACTAGATTCGGGATTCAGTCTAGGACTACTAGAATAAAGTGACCGGGAGAAAAAATGATCATTAAGCAAATACCGATCCGAAATCCATTAAGCAACTATATGTATCTCTTAGGGTGCGAAA
>Ga0209036_1000476_pt1 | contig 17525 bp, 15 predicted proteins | sample MarorgKNORR_S2LV_3_FD_188222 | JGI IMG/M metagenome (GOLD analysis project Ga0209036, IMG submission 188222) | Marine microbial communities from the Southern Atlantic Ocean, analyzing organic carbon cycling - DCM_A/KNORR_S2/LV (SPAdes) (version 2) | ecosystem: Environmental > Aquatic > Marine >... | reverse complement strand
ATTTTTCTTGTGAACTCCAAACTGGTTTCTCAGATGATTTCATTCTCGAACTCAATGAAACAATATCTGTTAGGATGAAATTTAATATTGAATCAGGGAATTGTGGTGGTGCAGAATGTGATTTAACACTGACTCTTTTTAGAGGTGATGAAGAGATTTCTCAGCATACAGAACCAGCTAACTCAGTCAATAATGGCAACGATTTTACAACAAATTGGGATATCACTGTAAGTGAATCATTCCAGAGTTGGTCAAAAGATACTTCCACGACAATTACGGTTTCTTACCAAGTTCCAGCAGAAAATGTCCCTCTTTGCAATACCCCTCCTGATCCGCTACCAAATCAGGATTGTTCTGGTAGTTTCCGAATGTACTATTCCGATGAGGGCGGTTCTCCAGGTGATGTTTATGCTGAGTTCCCGATCTATGTTTCATTATTAGATTCAGAAGCTAATCTGGGTAAAACATCTTTTGGTCCAATTTTATTTATTATCCCATTTCTTGCTGTAATGGCTCTTCTGGGATGGGTGGCATACCGTGAAGATTGGATGTCAAAACAAGAATCTACGGAACCATTTGATATGAGTGATTGGGCTTCAAACAGTTTGAATAAAATCAATCCAACAATCTGGGGTCCTGAAGCAATCTCTGGTACTAAAAAAGCTTCAAAAGAATGGAGAAAAGGTGGAGCATTAACTGAAAATAAAACACGTAGAGTAGTTACACTTTGTCTGATGTATTTCGCCCAAGGGCTTCCTTGGGGATTTGCCAGTGTTACATTCGCTGCATATCTAATTGACAATGGAACCCCTGTAGAAGATATAGCAATTTTATTCGCAACGGTAGCTCTTCCTTGGACATTTAAGTGGATTTGGGGCCCAGTTGTAGATGCTATATTTATTGAGAAATACGGGCCTCGAAGGCAGTGGGTACTTTTCGCTCAAGCTGGAATGGCATTGACACTAGGAAGCTTGATTCTTGTTGATGATCTCAATGAGCAAGTAGATCTAGTAACTAGAGTATTATTTGTTCACAATATATTTGCATCTCTACAAGATGTTGCTACAGATGCCCTAGCTGTAGAAATTCTAGAACCAGATGAGGTGGCTAAAGTAAATGGGTTCATGTTTGCCGCCAAGAGGCTTGGAATAATTATTGGAGGTGCCGGATTAGGGGTTCTCATTGGTATAATTGGTATTTCCGGAGTCATTTTAGCGCAATTAGCTCTACTATTGTTAATCATGTGGATACCTCTTACTTTGAGAGAAAAACCTGGAATTAAGTTATTCCCTTGGTCTAAAGTAGATGCAATCCTTATAGATTCAGAATCCAATGAAGAAGTCATAGATGATAATGAAACAGAAACTCCTTGGATTGATGAAGAAAAGTTCATGACTGCTAAGAATGTAGGATACAGCGTTTCTGAAGCGAGTATTTCCATCACAGCATTCTTTACAATAATAGGTCTTTCAACATGGTTTACAGGATTTGCTATTGATGTATTTACTATTGATTGGGGGTTTGGTGCTGATGTAAGGAAGATTACTAATCCAATAAGTTATGTCTGTTTATCCATAGCGCTATTACTATTCTCATTTAATTTTATTATGAAATACTTGGGTAATGATGGCCCTACTTTACCACAAGTCCCCAATCCTTTTTCAGTATTGCCTGTAGGGACTAAAAATACTGTAGCTAGAACTTCTTTTTATCTTGTCAAGGCATTTTCTGTTAGATCTGCCTTCCTATTAATTGGACTATGTTTATTGGCTGATTTGTATTACTTTGTGGTTCCGATTACATTTGATATCTTCATTAATGGTGCTGGTTGGTCACAACAAAAGTATAATGGAATAGTTGGTGGGATAGTTGTATTTGGAGCAATGTTTGGTCAGATAATTGGTGGATTTTTGGGTGATCGCTTTGGAACAAGAAGAGTTGCAATGGTCTTCTTCTTAGCACTTGCTTTCGCAAATGCTAGTCTAGCATTCCTAGAGCCTTTGTGGACCAATACTACCATAATGACAACTTTCCTTATTCTTCAGGCATTTATTGCTGGAATTGCTTGGATTTGTGTTATATCATTGACCATGAGGCTTACATGGAGTAAAGTTGGTGGAACTCAATTTACTGCATACATGTCACTATTTAATTTATCAGGAGTATTTGCTTATACTATGACTGGAAGAATGATAGCAATATTTGATTATTCTACGGCGATTTACTTAGGTGCTGTGTTAACTATGGCTACAGTAATAATGTTGATTTTTATAGATGAAAATGAGACCGACAGAGTTCTAGAAGGACGAATTAAAGATGGCGAGATATGGGAAGAAGAAGATCCAGATACTGATCTTGGTGAGAGGCCTGAATGGTGGAAAGATGAAGACCTTCAGCCTTCTACATCTTAGATTAAATTTTATCCAATTAATTCCTTAGGTTCATTAGTGATGCAGTATTAGGTTAATTATAGGAAGTGTTGATTTGGATAGGTTTGTCGAAATTTTAGGAGAATGTAATACTGATTTTCTATTATTTACACAAACAATTTGTGGTTATTGTAATCGTGCAAAGAATGTATTAAATTCTAAGAATCTGACATATTCTGAAATTAACTTTGATCATGAAGACAATTTACGTACCGAAGTAGTTGGGATTACAGGACACAGAACAGTCCCTATTTGTTTTGATATGAGAAATGAAAAACCAATTTTTGTTGGAGGCTCCGATCATTTAATTGATTATTTTCAGAAAGGCAACTAGCTATCTGCCATACTTTGAATAATTAATTTCAATTCATTTAATTGATTTAGATTAACCATATGTCCCTTTTCATGTTTTAACTTTGTAACTTCCCAATCTGCTTGCTCAAAGATCTCAATATGTTCGATTCCTTGTTCTATTGGTACCAGATGGTCTCTAGAACCATGCATCCAAACTACTTTTCTTGGCTTCAAGAATGGTAATATTTCTCTTAATTCATCAGGTCTCACAGATTTTGTTCCAAGTAAAACTAGACCTTTTATTCTACTTTGAATTTCATATTCGAGCATAGCAGATGCTATAGCAGCACCTTGGGAAAAACCTCCTACTATAATCGGTCCTTCAGGAATTTCTGAAATTAAGTTTTGTATAGAATCCTTTACTTCCAGTAATGCATCAGTTCCAAGGGGTTCCGTTGGTTCTTCTGAACGTAACCACCAAGCAAACCCTCCCCTCGTCGGGTGAGGAATTTTAGCTTCTGGACAAAATATATTCCATCCTTTAGGAACTAATTGTTTTGCTAAAGGCTCCATTTTAGCGGATGTACCTGTCATTCCATGCATCATTACAAAGGTGCCAGACATGTTATCATTAGAGATTCCAGGAATAAGTTATTCCGCCAGCTAATAATATTCTCAGATGTGTATCTCCTGTGAATGTAACTGTAAGAGTATATTCTTGACTTGGATACGGAATGGTACCCAAAGTTCCTGTTTCTTCAGCTCCAGGTCCCCAGAACCTTTCTAGAGCGGAAACTGATGTGTGATCTCTCAACGTTAGCGTAATTGTAGAACCTCCTCCACATGAAGCATCTAAGAAATATATCATTTCATTCCATTCTCCATCATTTGGATGATCTGATACGAAGAAAGAATCTACAAACTCTGCATCGGGGCCGCTATTATACCAATTATTACTGTATAAATCGCCTCCTCTAACGAAATATACGTCTCCAGTATGGCCGACTCCATTGTCTGCATTTTTCATCTTCAACTGAATTACTCCTTCAGAGTCAGTCCAAATGAATGATGAGAAGAATGCAATATTTCCATCAAAGATATAATCTATAGATGAACCATCACTTGCTGTTGCCCTTATTGATGCAATCGATGAATCCACGGATGATACCACCGCATTCCAATCATTTTCAAATAAACTAAAACTCCATGCTTTATTCTTTTTCAATGGGAAATCCAAGACATCTTTTGCTTCACCATTTTCAAATGGACTTAATTGATCATGAGTAATCCTACCAAGGAATGGATTATGATTTAGTACAGCATGTCTTCTTGCTTCTCCTATACTAGAAATTGCTAGCATATATGCAGTTCCATCTTCTTCAATATCTGTAGTTGCTACTACTAACTTCGTAGTATCATCACTATAATCTGGTGTTGAGAATGTGTATAGCCAATAATCTCCTAATTCCCATGTCGGAACAGAGATTTCTTCAGAACTTGAGTTCCCAGTAATACCTTCTGTTACTGCGGTACAACCAGTCATCGATGTCAGCAAAATTACCAACATAAATCCAACTGATGCTCCTCTAGCCATACAAATCCCTCTGGGTAGTTAGTCAAGAGACTAACGGTCAATAGTTTCAAAGAAGACCGGTATCAGTTAATTTACCTGTTCCAGCCAATACAACTGCAACAATTGACATTAATTTAATCAGAATATTAAGTGAAGGCCCGGATGTATCTTTGAATGGATCTCCTATTGTGTCTCCAATCACAGCAGCATCGTGAGCTGAATCTCCTTTTTCAGCTCCAGCAATATGTCCTTGTTCAATAGCCTTCTTTGCATTATCCCAAGCACCACCAGCATTTGCCATGAATAGTGCCATTAGAACTCCTGTAACTAATGAACCTGCTAATAGGCCACCCAATGCATCCCATCCCAAAACGTATCCTACAATCACAGGTGCAGATATTGCTACTACGCCTGGTCCTACCATTTCTCTTAATGCAGCCTGTGTAGAAATATCAACACATTTCTTAGAGTCGGGTTTTACACCTTCCTTTCCTTCTAGTAATCCTGGAATTTCTTTGAATTGCCTTCTTATTTCAATAACCATATCTCCAGCAGCCTTTCCCACAGATGTCATTGTCATTGCTGCAACAACAAATGGTAGTCCACCACCAATCAACAAACCGATAACAACAATTGGTTCTGTGAGTTCAAGATTTAGCAAGGAATCACCATTTGCATCAGTACCAATCGCTGCGGTATATGCAGCGAATAGTGCAAGAGCAGTCAAAGCTGCAGATCCAATCGCGAATCCTTTACCAACTGCAGCTGTTGTATTTCCAATTGAGTCAAGTTCATCGGTGATTGCGCGAACGTCATCTCCAAGACTACTCATTTCTGCAATTCCGCCGGCATTGTCTGCAACAGGTCCGTATGCATCAACTGTCATTGTAACACCGACAGTTCCTAACATACCCATTGCAGCCATTGCTATACAATACAGTCCAAATTGTTCACCGCCAAATTCGTTGGCTCCTAGGATACCAAGAGAGATGAGGACGACTGGTACGAATGTAGACATCATACCGACGGATAATCCTGCAATTGCGTTTGTGGCAGGTCCTGTTTTGGACATTTCACCGATATGTGGAATAGCCTTTGTTTTAATCCCAAAGACTGGTTCAATACCAGTGTAATATTCTGTTACAAGTCCAATAAGAATTCCAATCACACTTCCAAGAACTACGGAATGCATAATTCCATAACTCACATCGATTAGATCTTGATGTATAGCTAGGTAACCACCTGCCCAAAACAAAACTGCAGCTATGAATGTTGTATTTCGTAAAGCTGCAGCAGGATCTTTTCCATTCTTTAAGATGGACATTGAAAATACGCCGATAATAGATGCCGTATATCCAATAAATCCTAAAAGAATTGGAAGAAGAACATAGTCCTCTGCGATATTAACATCAAAATCGTTAGCAATAATCATTGCAGCGATAATTGAACCTACGAAGGATTCGAAGATATCTGCTCCCATTCCAGCAACATCGCCCACGTTATCGCCTACGTTATCTGCGATTACACCGGGATTTCGTGGGTCATCTTCAGGAATACCTGCTTCAACCTTACCTACAAGATCTGCACCTACGTCAGCAGCCTTTGTGTAAATTCCTCCACCAACACGGGCGAATAGAGCGATTGAAGAAGCACCCATACCGAACCCAGCAGCCGCACTAACAGGGTTCATTGTACCATCACTTGCAGTTTCTCCAGCACTGAGCCAGAATGCAATGAGAGAGATACCTAGAAGACCTAGACCGCCAACTGAGAGTCCCATTACAGCTCCACCATTATAAGACACTGCGAGAGCTCCTGCTTGCCCCTCATTCTTAGCAGCCATAGCAGTTCTTCCATTAGCTGAAGTCGCAGCTCTCATTCCAGAGAAACCTGCTCCTACTGAAGCGACTGCACCTGCAAAGAATGCAATTGCGGTCTCCATATCATTCAACCATGCTAGTAAAACACCAACAACAACAACGAATATACTCAATACTCGATATTCTGCATTCAAAAAGGCCATAGCCCCATCTTGAATCTCTTGAGTTATGTCTGCCACAACTTCATTATCAATTTCTACACTATTCACTCTCTTGTATAATACGAATGCAATTAGAAGTCCTAAAACTCCTGTTGCTGCTGCAATTAATGGTATATTTTCTAACATGGTGTCCACCTTTGTGACTCGGCGACCAAAGAGTTGCTTATAATCAGAATCCCAATAAAAGCCCACTTAATTAGTGACTGACTATACTTTTTCTAAAACTATTTTAGCAAAAGAACTCAAAATGCCAGCGCCATCATGTTCTCCTTTGAATGATTTATATTCATCTTCCGATATATGTCCCCAACCATATGCTCGTTCAATCCTTTTTCTTGCGGCTTCTGGGTGAAATTGTATCCCCCATGCAGGCATTGGTTCACCTAAATCATTATTCACTCTCACAGCGGTAACCATGTTATGAGAAGTTTTACTGAGTAATGTACAACTATCAGGAACTGTCATCACATGATCTTGGTGACTGAATAAACCTGAAATCTTTTCATTATTTTCGACATGTGATGTCAGTAAAATATCTCTCTCTCCTTCTTTAGTAAGTTCAAGAGTCCAGATTCCGCTGGATAATGATTCCGCCCTTTCAATTTCCGACCCTAATGAATGACAAAGTAATTGATGTCCAAAACAAATTCCCAGAGTAGGGGTACCAGATTTTGCTGCTGCTCTAAACATAGTTTCTGTGGGTCCCATCCATTCTTCCCAGATACTTACATTCCTTCTAGAACCAGAACAAACTACAGCATCTAAATTTAATTCAATAATCCAGTTTCTCATTTCTTCCTCATTTTCATGCATCGGCATTACAATTCGACTAAATTTGATATTCCTCTCTGCCAAGGTTACTTCTATATCACTCCAGAAATCATATTCATAGTCCCAATTAGGTACATCAGACTCGATGAGTTTTGTTTCCGAATCATGATTCGTTTTTTCTCCAGCATCAAATGACTGCATCTGGGGTGTTACTAGTAAAACCTCAACATTAGATAATGCAGCCAATGGCTTGATTACTTCCTGATTTCCGCCATGCCCAAATTCAGCTCTTTCTACAAGTAAATCAATCATCAATACCCTCAACGAAGTACTCATCATATACTTGAAAGAGCCTCAGGTTCATTAGTCCTCGGCTGCTACGCTCACTCAGAAGGACGTTAGGCAAATGGTAGATGAACAACTTATTCTTGCTTCAGTAGGACCTGTTCAGGCGATTTTAGACGCGCATGACGGAGTTGTTAATGTTGTAGACACAACTGATGGAATAATTATGATTTCATTAGAAGGTGGTTGCACTGGATGTAGTTCTACACCGATGACTGCAATGCAAATTTATTATTCTTTAATGAAGCTAGAAGATGTGAATGATGTTGTATTTGTCAATGGTGAACTGCCAGCTTACATGAGAGCATTTATTGATGAAAAACTTGGCCAGTAAGATTTAGTCATTATTATTCTCTTTTTCAGCAGCCCTCATTTTCATGATTTGATGCGGATTAGATTCTCCTTGTACATCTTTTCCTTTGATATTCATCATTCCCGAGATTGCAACAATCACTGCAATTACAGCAAATGGCCTTGCAACAGTGGTAGAACCCCACAGCTCTCCTCCAAGATAATGCAGAATAAAAAGCATGATTGCAGAAATAATGCACAGGGTTGCAACTATCTTTTGTGTCAATACTTCTCCTCTTTCAAAACGCGCCAATGTTCCAATTGCCATCCATAAAATAGTTGCTATACCGCACATGGAGATAGACGCTGCTTCTAGAATTGAAACCAATTCCATGGCCATAGGATGAGGTCTCCATTTGTTTATGTTGGGGAGAATCATTCCGAATATTGAATGGTATGATTCAAGACCCTTGGCCCCCTCATGAAGACATGGTAAAGGTGGGGGGTTGGTCATTACCAAAATCTCGTAGGAATGAACCTCCATATTTTAGCAAGACACAATTAGTTGATGTTTTAGAGCAAGTAGCAGTTCTGTTAGAATTATCTGGTGCAAATGGATTCAGAGTTCGCGCCTATCAAAATGCTTCACGAGCTTTATCGTCACTGGAGGAAGATTTATTTTCAACAATTTCGGAAGGCAGATTATTACAAGTAAAAGGTATTGGAAAAGGAATTGGAGGTCTAATCACTGAATCAGTAATGCAAGGAACTTGGGGTGATATGCAATCGTTATATGATAAAGTTCCTCCTGGATTAATTGAGATTGTTGGAATTCCTGGATTAGGGCCTAAAAAGGTGAAAGCATTATATGATTCATTAGGAATTGATTCTATTGGATTATTGAAGACGGCATGTGAACTAGATCATATTTCATCTCTTCCCGGGTTTGGTAAAAAAAGTCAAAAGAAAATTTTTGATGGAATAGATCTTCTACGACGTTATCAAGGCAGAACAAGAATGGATGTTGGATTACTTTATGGTCGTTCTTTGGAAGAAAAAATTTCTCTAATACAGGGTGTTGAAAAAGCACAGCTTGCAGGAAGTGCGCGTCGAAGACGTGAGACAATAGGTGATTTGGATATTGTAGTTTCTTCATTGATTGAAAATCACCAGAAAGTAATTCAGAAAATTTTAGGACTTCCAGGAATTGCAGAAATTAAAGGATACGGGGATTCCAAAATTAGCTTGATTCTAGAGCAAGAGATGTTGTCTAATTCAATAGGTAGTGGGGCTTTAGATGAAGGACTTGCAGAGACACTAATGGAGAGGAACAATGATGCCACAATCGACGCCCAGGTCAGAATAGTTACTCCAGAAACATTCCCTTTTACTCTTGCATATTTTACTGGCTCTAAGGAACATAATATTAGAATGCGGCAAGAAGCAATTAATCGAGGACTTAGATTAAATGAATTTGGTTTGTTCTCTGAATCTTTAGCGGGCTCATCAATTGGGATGGAAGCTGCAAAGCACACATTATTATGCTCTGATGAATCAGAAATTTATAAAAATTTAGATATGCATTGGGTGCCTCCAGAAATGAGAGAGGATATGGGGGAAATTGAAGCCGCTACATTGTCTAAATCATCACTTCCAGAATTGATTATTCCTGAAGATATCAAAGGTGCTTTCCACAATCATACTGTTTATTCTGATGGAAGTAATACTCTTGAAGAAATGGCATTAGCTGCACAATCGCTAGGTTGGCAATATTTGGGTATTGCTGATCACTCTCAAGCTCTAAATATCGGGGGAAGGTCGATTGGTATACCAAGTGATGTAGTTCCAAAGCAGCATGATGAAATTATAAAACTCAATCAAAAATGGTCAGATGAGGGTGTTGATTTTAGATTATTCCACGGTTCTGAATGTGATATATTAGCTGATGGTAAACTAGACTACTCTGAAAATGTTCGGAATATTTTTTCTCATGTGGTAGGAAGTATACATGCCTTAGGAAGTTGGAGAAATAGGGATGAAATTGAGAATACTGAAATGTTAATTAGAGCAATTGAGGACCCTACATTCACTATTTTGGGTCATCCAACTGGGAGAATATTACAAGTTAGAGAAGGTATACCAATTGACATGCATGCAATTATTAGAAGGATGGGGGAATTGAATATTGAGGGTAATTTTAAAGCGATTGAAATTAATGCATCTCCCTATCGTCTAGATCTTGATTGGCGTTTGTGTAAATTCGCAAAAGAGCAGAAAGTACCAATTTGTATCAACCCGGATGCTCATGATGTTAATGGGCTAAATGATGTATGGTATGGTGTACAAATTGCACGCAAAGGATGGCTTGAGAGATCAGATATACTAAACACAAAGTCAGGTACTGAAATTGAATCTCTATTCGATGTTTGATAATGTTCATCATCAAGAAACCTTTCGACAATAATATGAGTGTTACAAGGGGATTGATTTTTTCTTCAGTTTCAATTATTCCTGCTATGATTTTAGGTCTAGTATCTTACATAATTTTAGGAGGTGTGACAAGTTCTCCTGATAGCTCTGATTTCATGTATGGTCCATGTTATGGAGTTCCATTTTCTATAATTATTATATCATTTATCTACGGTTTGAAAGAACAACCGGAGTTGGAATAATGAAACGTTCTGATAAGGCTCATAAAATTGGTCAAATTTTGGATGATTTATACCCTACTCAACCGATCCCTCTCGATCATAAAGATGCATATACATTACTTGTTGCAGTCATGTTATCTGCCCAAACAACTGATAAGAAAGTGAATGAAGTCACTCCTAATTTATTTTTTCGAGCAGATAACCCTGAAAAAATGTCAAAGCTAGAAATTGATGAAATATATGAAATAATTCGTGAAATAGGTCTTGCACCAACAAAGGCGAAGAATCTTAAGAAGATGGCTGAACAAATTATAGAAGGTGGTGGTGAAGTAATTCCTGATTGGGATTTCTTAGAATCATTAGCAGGCGTAGGTCATAAAACAGCAAGTGTAGTAATGTCCCAAGCCTTTGGAGTCCCTGCATTTGCAGTTGATACCCATATACATCGATTAGCATATCGTTGGGGTCTGTCAAATGGTAGAAATGTTCAAACTACTGAGAAGGATTTGAAGAAAGTGTTTCCCGAAGACACATGGATTAGAAGACATTTACAAATTATCTTTTTTGGAAGAGAACACTGCCCCGCAAGAAACCATGATCTAAGCGGATGCTTGATATGTAGTTGGGCTTCAACAAAAAAACTGATTAAAGAAAGTAAAAGTTAATTCTTTTTTCGAATTAACACCCCTCCAATCACTATAAATGACACTCCAGTTAGTAGAGAAGGTACCTGTAAACTAGAAACTGAATCAGTTAAATCTCTAGCATTTTGGCATTCTCCCTCATCTAAACCAGTGATTTGGCCAATTGTACCGATATCTGAATCACATTCATCTCGGATTCTTTCATCAATGTACCCTGCTAATAAAATCGTGATTAAAAATGATATTAATCCAATTACTCCCAACACTATACAAAATAGCCCTAACTTATTCATATCTCATAGCAGCATATACTTGTTATTGAATGCTGCTAGTATACGAGCATTCATCATCTAATTACATCTGCGAGTATTATGAATAATGAACCTGTAACACTAGAAGTCGGTCAAAAAGCACCTGATTTCAATGCTCAAATCACCAATGGTGATGAAATCAAACTTTCTAATATACTATCATCTGGTCAGAAAGTAATACTTTATTTCTATCCAAAAGATAGTACTCCTGGGTGTACGGTTCAGGCTTGTGACTTTAGAGATAATTTTTCTAGACTTCAGAAATCAGGGTACAAAGTAATTGGTGTATCTAAGGATTCCTCTAGTTCTCATCAGAAATTTATTGATAAACATGAATTACCATTCGATTTAATTGTAGATTCAGAAACTGAATTGCACCAGCTATATGGAGTTTGGAGAGAAAAAATGAATTATGGTAAAACGTATATGGGAGTTTCTAGATCTACATTTGTTATCGATACAGATGGTTCTCTAATCTCAGTTGGCTATAACGTAAGGGCAAGTGGCCATGTTGACAGATTAGTGAAAGAACTAGGCTTAGAGTGATTTAGATGGATATCGCACAGAGAAGAGAAATAGTGTCTCGATTCCTTCGAAGATGTGTGACGTATGCAGATGCTTCTATTGAAAGGAAAAAATCAAGAAATGAAGATCCTGTAGATATTTCTAACTGGGAAAATTATAGGCAATTTACCTCATTTTCAGCATCTGAAGTAGAATCTGGTGAATTAGATACATGGCTAGAAGAGGGAGATTATAGAGCAGAACCAAATGGATTTTTCGCTCTTTCCCAAAATAGAGAGAATTTCAATTTGGAAGAAATGTCTCATGAAGAAAGACGAAATTGGTTAGCGTTTTTACTGATGCCTAGACCCATCTCATTAGTTGCTACCTTGAGCTCTAATGGTGTACATAACCTCGCTCCAATGTCATCAATAGGGGTAGTTTCTAATTCTCCTCCTTTGATTACAATTAGTCTATCTAAGAGTCGTGAAGGCAAGGAAAGAGATACTCTAGTAAATCTTAGGAGTCAAGGAATAGGTTCTTCATGTATGATTTTTATTCTCCCCGCTACTCTTGAATCAGCAAAAAATGTTCAACTAACTTCATCCAAGATACCTATAGATGAATCTGAATGGAATCTAATCGATGAAGAAATGATTATTGAAAATGAGATGTCAATATTACCTTCTGCCATGGCAGCATTACAATGTAAGTTAATGGAAATACATCCATTACCTGGTGGTTCTGTAGCATCTTTGGCGATATTAAAAGTAGAATCAATTATATCTTCTAATAATTTTTCTGAATTGAATGATATACAGAAATTAATGCAGGTTGATTTCAACAAACTAGGTCCCAGTTCCAGCAAGAATGATTGGAACTTTGAAGTGAATTACTAATGGATATTTCACGGTTCATGTTCCAATACTTCCATTCCTAATCTATGTTTCTTTGTATCTACTCTCATTCCTAAACCTGGAATCATTAATAGGGAATCATTTTCATTTAATGAAAAAACAGGTATATTATTAATTTCTCCTAAGTTCTCAACTTTTCTTTTACAAACTTCCTTTTGACTGGGCATATGAGATAGTGAACTTATATCTACCAAAATCATACTACCTTTTGAAATTTCATTTTCGATACCATCAAGTTGAATTCTTTGATATTTATCAGGCTTCAGATAAACTACGTTCTTCTTGGCTTGAATCTTCAATCTTTCCGTTCTTTCAGACCATAGGGGATCACCTAAATCATGGAAATCCGCTCTAGAGCTTGATCTAGGCCCTGGATTTGCTGAAGATTGATTTTTTGATTTAGAATCATTAATTACATTCTTCTTCGGATCAGGTAAACCAAGTAGTTTGAATAAGTTTACCATAACCTATCCTATTCCTCTTCACCAATTAGTTCTTCTATCTCCGAAGCAGTCAAAACCTCATTTACTGCAAGGTTCTTATCTTCCATATCTATATTTTCTGAATCATTACTTGATATTTGATTATCATTATCTAAAAGTAAGTCTTTATCTAATCCCTCATTCTTAACAACAGGTTTATTCATTTCCTCTCTTATTCTTTTCTTACTGATTTTTTGCTTTTTCCTGTCTTCGCTAAATGGGTCATAATCAGGGTCATCAAATGCATCATCAATTGATCCTTTGGAAGGCACTTTATATCCATCATACTCAATTTCTTTTCTTCTCTTCATTATCATGGGAGCAGCAACTATTGATAAAATCAAGACTATAGCGATAAGAATACCTATTGGACTCATAATGAAACTTGTAATTGAGAATGGCTTTTCTTCCACTTGTATATTAATTCTCATTGAATCAGTAGCATCTCCATCATTCACAGTTAACTGTACAACAATATTACCTGCATTATTAAATTGCCATTCTACTATTTTACCAAAAATATCTTGATCATTGGTTTCATCGCCATCTCCATCACTATCTCTCGAAATATCCATATCCCAAGAATAGATCATATTTTCCATATCATTTATTGAGTCAGTAGTTCCATTTCCTGTCAATAAAACAACATCTCCTGAGGTTGGATTATATTCGCTAGTAGTCATTCCAGTATTTGGTTTCGTATTTCTGACATCAATATTGATTTCTTCACTTGCTACTGCTCCATCATTATCTGTAACGTGAAATATTATTTTTTCAGGTGCTGTGTTAGAATCAGGCCATGAATAAATTAAATTAAATGATTCAATATCACAATCATCAATTTCTGAACCCTGATTATCCGAGTTTACTAATGGGTCTAAGTCATAACAAGGAACTAATGTTTGTAAATCATTTAGTGTATCATCCGCTATTATTGACATTTCTATATTTTGATCTTCAGCAACTGGAAGGGGCTGAGAAAATGCCCTGATTGTGGGTTGTACATTGTTTACTCTAAATGGAACCGTCATCAAATCTGTACTTTCGTCATCATCATCGAACACTTGGAATGTAGCTATATGTTGACCGTTAGTTTCGTATATTGCTTCAATCTGGCTTATCGCCGTATTTTGTTGTATAATCTCTAAATCAGGTTTTTCTTCAGCATCTGGTGCCCATACGTGCCTCAATGAAGACATATCATTTTCTGAATCCTCTGCCCAACCTCTAATTGTAACTTGCTCTCCTTCATTTACTGTATATAGTCCGAATGAGTTACTGATGAGTCTGTTTCCCTCAACCCATACTTCCCATCCAGGATTATAGGGTGCAATATTGGTGACTTCTATCGTATATTCCTCTGTGATTGTTGCTCCATCATCATCTGTAGCATCAACTTGGATAGTGTATGGTCCTTCTTGATCTAAAGTAACTGTACATTTTATCCCCAATGTTGTGCCCTGTTCACAAGGAGCATTCCACACAATATCTACTGGAGCATCTGGTGTTTGTGTATCTTGATCTATTCTTTCTGTAATCTCAAATGTAATCGGTGAAAGAACGGGTATAGTTTCAGAATCTGCAACTAGAACAATCTCTGGATTTCTATTTAAAATCTTAATATCGCTACTAACTGAATGGAAATCATTTTCTCCATCTGTAACTACCATATTGACAGTAAAAATTCCGTCATCATCCCAAGTATATTCGTAAATACAATCAGTTTCTTCTGATGAAATAATATCACCCCCTAAACTCTCTAAAGAAAATGTACAATAGAAATCTCCTCCATCAGGGTCATAAGAATTTGTTCCGCTAATTAATACCTCATTTAGAGTCAAAATTTCTTCTGCTAATGATAATAAAGCAACTGGAATGGATCCTATAAAAAGTGTGAACTCTCCTTCATTATTGGTCAAATCTCCATCATTAATATTGATATTAAATGAGGTAGTAGTTTCACCAAATGGCTGATTTGAAGGTACTAACCAAGATACCTCTACCCTTGCTTCTTCGAGGCTTGAAAGTGCAGGAATATTGGCATTCGTTATAGTTCCATCCGGACCCTCTATCTGAAGAATAGTTGGAGGAGAAACTCTCAATCCTCTATTTATTACAGGAATACTAAATACGATAGAATCATCTCTGATGGCATTAAAACCTACATTTTCATCTAAAGTCAATGTCGAGTTTTCTCTTGTTCTTTCTACAGATACACCATCCTGATTCACATATAAGTCAATTTCATATACATTAGGATCTATTGTTACAGTGCTTGCACCTATTATAGGATTCTGAGTGTTAATCCATGCTAAAATTCCATGGCTCCCAAGGTCATTTCCTGAGTCAGAATCATCTGCATAATTACCAGTATTGAAAGTGGCATGAGCGCTACCATTTGATGCAGTGACAATTGTCTGAATGTCTCCTTTAATTTCGTATCTAAATTGTAGCTGCTCATTAGCCAAAGGATTACCATTGTTGTTGCTAACATTAATCCAAGCCGAGATTTCTGAATCAATTGGTGACAAAGGAAATTCAACATCTATATTGATGACTTTTTGTCTACTTACCGCCTGATAAGAAGAAAGTGAATGTACTGCAGAAAATCCTAAACTTTCTATCGTCTCCATTTTAACATCTCCTCTGATTGCAGGGCAGAACCATTTGTATCCTGTATCTTCACCATCAACATTTGTACTAGAAATATTGTATGAAGTTGTACAACTAGCATAACTTACTCCGGAAAAACCTTGACTCACAACTTCATAATTTGCGGTACTCTGGGAAACGGTATTTTCAGGAATATCTACGTAATCACTGGAACCAGAATAAGTTGTAGTAGTCGTATAATCTTGACTCCATGACTCTCCTACTGAAATTGGGAAATCATATCCTTCCAATGGTGGTGAGTAGTTTTGATCAACTTCAAGATAACCTACATCGATATTAATACATGTCCACCAGAAATCTCTACAAAAATCAATATCGACTATCGCTTCCTGGGAAACGGTCGCTAAGTCTGATGCTCTGATTATTGAAGTAGTGTCCATGTCTACTTCTAAATCTCCTGGTTGTCCATCCAAATTGATATTATTTGCTTCATAATAACCTTCCGATTCTACTTTATAGACTAAACTAGAACTATTATCTACTGTTGTGATATAAATATCAGTCACTGTGCTTTCAAGTGTCCCTGTTAATGTTTGTAAGTCTGTATTTACACCTGAATCTACGATAAAATCAACCATATCTAGATATCCATTATAATTCCATTTATCGCCAATTTTCCAAGTTGGAATATCTATCAAATTATTATTTCTTGATATTGATTCAATATTCATTTCGTTTTCATCATCTAATTGCTGATGTTTTTCTGGTACATAAATGCCAGAAAAAATTGAAACTAATAGTAAAAAAACTAACGAATAAGTCACTGTATCTCGAGAGCGCATAGCGCTCTCGCGTGGTTAGGCGTTCATCAATCTCGCGATTGTAGAGTCTCAAATTATTTACAATAAATCCGCAAGTTCGTCTTGTATAAATTGAACCGCTTCGAGGATTTCATCCTTGTGTCTTGCACCAGTGATTACCATCTTACCGCTACCGAAAATTAAGCAGACAACTTTAGGGTAATCCAATCTGTAGATTAGACCTGGGAATTGTTCTGGTTCATATTCAACTTTATCGAAAGGTAGGTGGAATGTGAGATTATTTAGATTCAACTTCCTTGGTAATGCTGCCAAAGGTTCTCCTTCTCTAATTCCTCTGATTCTTGAATCATTAGCCTCTACCTCCTCATCTGTTGCAGCCCTAATTCCCCCACCATCTAAATCAATAACACGTGTGTTGTTATCATCCATTCTAGCAGTTCCATAATAATCTTCAGGATAGAAAAGAGAATATGTAGCAACCATATTTTGTACTTCAATTTCAACATCTTTTAAGTCCCATGTGTCAATACCTGCAGCTCTTAAGTCAGCAGTCATTCTTTCGATTCCAGTATGGATATTTTGTTCATTCTTGCCACCAGTACAAACAGCCCTTCCGGATCTGAACATTAAGATTGCAAGTTTCGGGTCGACTACTCTGTAAACGACTCCTGGGAATTGTTCAGGTTCGTATTCACAATTCAATTGAATTGCGATATCCGGAAGATCTAGTTCTTCCGCAACTCTTGTTGATGCAACTACATTCACTACAGTTAGGCGTTCTTCGTCACTAAGCATATCGCTCGCACTTATGTTTACTTTATAAAGAATAGTTGTCAAG
>Ga0209036_1000474_pt1 | contig 17527 bp, 19 predicted proteins | sample MarorgKNORR_S2LV_3_FD_188222 | JGI IMG/M metagenome (GOLD analysis project Ga0209036, IMG submission 188222) | Marine microbial communities from the Southern Atlantic Ocean, analyzing organic carbon cycling - DCM_A/KNORR_S2/LV (SPAdes) (version 2) | ecosystem: Environmental > Aquatic > Marine >... | reverse complement strand
ATTTACAGTCTGCTGCCTTTAACCACTCGGCCATTTGCCCGAAATCCTATACTCAATCCTTGTAGTAAGATCAAAAAAAATTTTCAAATACCTTGCTTTTTACCCTTAAAAACTGAGCCGGCGAGAGGATTTGAACCCCCGACCCGCTGATTACAAATCAGCTGCTCTACCAACTGAGCTACACCGGCAATGTATGTATACACGCACGCGTAGGCAAAAGCGACGAAATATAAGAAGATTTATCAGGAAAACAAATTAATTCTTTTTAGAGGGTTTTTGTCCGCTGGAAGTATCTTCAACATGCCAGCCTAAAGACTCAATTTTATCTCTAATTGAATCAGACAATTTCCAATCTTGATTTTCTCTGGCTTCTTGACGAGAAATAAGCAAAGTCTGTATCTCTTTTGGAATTTTATGATCTTGAAAATTATTAGAATCTAAAATAGCAAAAATTGAATTAAATAATTTTAAAAAAACTAAAGATTTTTCTTTATCTGATTCATTTATTGAATTTTCTGCAATTTTTTTATTCATTTCAGATATAAAACTAAAGAAAACTCCAATAGCTTCAGGTGTGTTTAAATCATCATTAAGAGCATCAATAAATAAATTGTGATCATCTGAAAATTTTAATTCAATACTTTGATCATCAAATTTAAAGTTTTTTGCAAATCTATTAATTTTTTCAATCATTTTTTTGCATTCATCTAATTTTTTCTGGCTAAAGGATACCTTAGTTCTATAATGAGCAGATAGTAAAAACAACCTAACTACATCCGATCCATTATTTTCAATAAGATTATTTACATCAATAAAATTGCCCAATGATTTACTCATTTTTTCATCATCCATATTTAAATGCTCTGCATGAAGCCAATAATTAGATAAATTATGCTTTTGTAGAGCTTCAATTTGTGCACTCTCATTCTCATGATGAGGAAATTTTAGGTCAATTCCACCACAATGAATATCAAGACGACCATCAAAAAGCGTCTTTATCATTACAGCGCACTCAGTGTGCCAACCAGGCCTTCCCTTACCCCATTCACTATTCCAAAATATTTCACCATCTGAATCTTTTTTTGCTTTCCAAAGCGTAAAATCATTACGATTCCTTTTTAACAGCTCATTATCTTCTGTTTCAAGTTCGTCGTTAATATTTACAAATTTTCCATATTTTGGATAAGCTTCGATATCGAAAAAGATATTTCCCTTCATTTCATATGCTAAATTTTGATCTATTAAAGCTTGAATGAATTCTATCATTTCTTCTACATATTCTGTTGCTCTAGGGTTATGATTATTAGGTAAAATTTTTAAGGATTTAGATAATTCCATAAATGATAATTCATATTTTGAAGTTATTTCTTTTAATGAAGTATTCTCCTGATTCACTCTATCAATTATCTTGTCATCAATATCAGTTATATTTACTGCAGTTTCTGTTTCATAACCATTCAATTGAAGAACCCTATTTAACAAGTCATAAAATACAAAGGTTCTAAAATTTCCTATATGAGGATCGTTATAAACTGTTGGGCCACAACCATAAGTTTTAACTTTTTTATCTGATATTGATTTGAAGATTTCTTTCTTACTTGAAAGTGAATTATATAATTTTAAGCTCATTTTTGTAAAGACAATTTAATAATTTTATTGATTACATCTTTAAAAGAAAATCCGTGTCTTTCAGCAGCCATAGGAAATAAGCTAGTTTCAGTCATTCCAGGAAGAGTATTTATTTCTAGAAAATAAAAATTATCATTATAAAATTTAAAATCAACTCTTGAATAAACAGAGCAATCAAGCATCTTATGAACGCTTAATGCGCAATCTTGAACAAATTGGTATTTATCTTTATTTAAATTAGCAGGACAAATATATTTTGATTCTCCAGCTGTATATTTTGATTTGTAATCATAAATACCAGATTTTGGCTCAATTTCAATAACAGGCAATGGTTCATTTTCCAATATCGGAACAGTAATTTCTCTGCCATCAATAAATTCTTCAATTAAAACTGAGGTATCAAAATCAAGTGCAATATCAATGGCATCATTTAAATTTTCAAATTTATTAACAATATTAAAACCAACAGAACTTCCTTGAGAATTTGGTTTAACAATATATTTTTCAGAAGTAAAATCTAAATGATTATTACATGTATTCGACGAGGTTTGAAAGTATTTTGGAGATAACACGCCCTGCTTCATAACAATTTCTTTTGTTACTGATTTATTAAAACAATTTCTAGATGAATCTTCATCTGAACCATTAAAAGCAATATTATTTTTTGATAAAACTGATTGAATGACTCCATCCTCTCCAAAAGAACCATGCAATGCTATAAAAACAAAATCATGCATTTTTAAATCTTTTAATATTAAATCAATTGAATTTGAATCCAGAACAAATTTTGAAGTATTATAACCTAATTGATTACAAGCCTCAGCGATAGCTTCTCCAGTTCTTATAGAAACTAATCTTTCTTCTGAATTTCCTCCTGATATTACTGCAATATTAATTTTATATCCTTTGCTGCTTCAAGTAAATTATTAGATACTAAATCAACATCGCAAGTTGATTTAACATCATTAAGATAATCATTGCCCATTCCGGTTAATAAAAATATTGTTTTCATTTTAAGTCTATTTCCAACCTGTACATCAACAATTGAGTCTCCAATCATTAAACAGTTTTCCAAATTAATATTGAATTCTTCTGATGCTTTTTGAAACATTCCAACTCCTGGCTTTCTCATTGAGTAGTAATCTTCATCATAATTATCTGCAAAATAAATATTCTTTAAAGGTAGCTTTCTTTTTTTAAACTCATCAAATATATAGCTATGAATGTCTTCTAAATTATTGATATCAATTTTACCTGTTGAGAGTCCCGATTGATTTGTAACGATGAAAAAATTATCACTGTATTTATGCAAAAGATCCAATGCTTCAAAAGTAAAGTCAAAAAAATCATAGTCTTTAACATTATTTATGTAGCCATAGGGATCATGACTTATAGTTCCATCTCTATCTAAAAAAATTGCATCAAACTTCAATTTAATCTCCAATCAATTGTTGTCCATGTGTCGTCAATATTAAAAAATTCTAATGGATTCTGATAATTATTTACTTCTATAATAATACATTCGAATATTACTTTTTCAGATTGAATTAAATTGATTCTACTAACCATATTTTCTGACTTGTTAAAGATTATCAACAAAATATTATCATAAAAATTATAACTATAAATTGAGTTTTCATTTTTTTTTTCAACTTCAATCAATGATGCATTTTCAAAATTTTCATACGCAAAAAAATCAAGAATATTTTTTTCAGAGTTTTCAATTATTATTTTTTTTTGTGATAAATCAAAAGAAGTAATCAAATTTTTTTCAAATAAAGATATTGTACTATCCGAAGCAAGTGTTTCAAAATAAATTTTTGAATCTTTTAATGATATATTTGCATTGAAAAAGGAATTTTCTTCAACAATCTCAACAAGAATAGTTTTATTTTTTAGGTCATTAAAAAAATTCCTTAGCTGTTTATCCTGGTCTTGACTTAAAAGCAAAGAAGATATGAAAATAAGTATTAAACTAATCTTCATTAATTGTTTCTAGATAAGATTCATCAACCAAGACTTCTCTTGCCTTACTTCCAGTGAATGGACCAACAATTTTTAATCTCTCCATCTCATCAATAAGTCTAGCTGCTCTAGAATAACCAACTGATAGTCTTCTCTGTAACAGTGAAATTGAACCTTGTTTACTCATTACTATAATTTCAATAGCCTTATGGAGCAAATCATCATCTATACCGTCTCCATCAACCATTGAACTGGATTCTTCTCTATAAGTTTCAATAATTACTTCATTTGGTTTTGGCTGGGAGGAAATATGATTTACTAAATCTTCAATTTCTTTTAATGTTATAAAAGCACCATGCATTCTTACTGGAGCTGGAGATCCAGGTTTTTGATATAACATGTCACCTTTACCGATCAACTTATCTGCTCCATTTTCATCTAATATAGTCCTAGAGTCAATTTTTGTTGCTACTTGAAATGCTATTCTGGCTGGAAAATTTGCCTTAATTACACCAGTAATAACGTCAACTGAAGGTCTTTGAGTTGCAACTATTAAGTGTATACCTACGGCTCTAGCAAGCTGAGCTAATCTTGCAATTGGAGCTTCTACATCTCTTGGGCTATACATCATTAAATCAGCCAATTCATCAATCATTAAAACAATGTAAGGCATTAAGTCTTTTTTAGACTTTTTCATCATCTCATTGTATTCTGAAATATTTCTTTTACCTGCTTCAGCTAGTAAGTCATACCTTGAATCCATTTCCTTTTCTAGAGATCTTAATGCTAGAATTGCATTATCTTTTTTAGTAATAATAGATTCATCAATTCCGTTAAATTTCAATAAATAATGATTTTCTAATCCTCTATATAAAGACATTTCAACTTTTTTAGGATCAATTATAACAAATTTTACTTCTTCTGGTTTCAATTGGTATAGAAGGCTTACAATTATTGTATTTAAAGAAACAGATTTACCTGATCCTGTGGTACCTGCAATTAGTAAATGAGGCATTTCTACAAGGTCAAGTATTGATATATCTCCTAAAGTTCCTTTTCCAATTGCTAGCTTTAATTTTGCATTTGATTCGAGATATTTTTCAGAATTAATAACATTTTTCAAAAATATTGTTTGAGGATCAACATTAGGTATTTCTACTCCAACATGATTTGAACCTGGAATTGGTGCCAAAACTCTTACACTTTGAGCCTCCATTACTCTGGCAATATCATCTGAAAGCTGGACAAACTTATTAACCCTAACTCCTTCCGCTGGCAAAATCTCAAACAGTGTAATTATTGGACCTGTTTTTATTGCTCCAGAACTTCCTTCAACTCCAAAATTTGAAAGTGAATTTTTAAGTAATTCCGATCTTTCCCTAATATCGTCTTCATTTATTTCGCTCGATTCATCTGAAGACTGTAAAATATCTGTAGATGGAAACTTCCAGGCTACTTTTAAAATAGATTTATTTCGCTCTTCATCAATTTCAGCCTCTTTTTCAATGACTGCCTTTTCAATAGTTATTGAATCAAGCTCATTATCAATATCAGAATCATTATTTTGTGATTCAGTATTTATTTCATCTTGAACTTCATCATCTGGTTGCGATTCTGTTAAAGCTTCTTCTTTAATTTCTTCAATAACAGAATCAAGGCTTTCTTCAGAATTAATACTTTCTAAAAAAGAATCATCTTCTATAATTTTAACTTTTTCTTTTTTCTCTTCTTTCTTAGTGAAGTCAGGAATTAATTTTTTAAAGTCAAAATTAATAGTTGGAATTAAACCTTCTAAATTTTTAGGTAGATTCATCAATTTTTTGAAAAGATCTATTTCAAAAAACGTCACTATAATCAAAACATATGATGAAAAAAGAATTAAAATACTACCGAAAAAACCAGTCCAATCAAAAATCAATCCTAATAAAAGACCTCCTAGAAGACCTGATAAACCATAATCTTCAATCAATTTTAATTCAGATAAAGAACTTAAATTATTAAAAAAACTTAGAGTTATAGACAAAAGAACTAATAAACATAATTGAAATTTTAATAACTTTAAAAGATTAAAAGAAAAGTTTGATATTAAATAATATGAAACTGTAGCTAGAATGACTGGAAATAGTAATGCAGCATAACCAAACCCTAATTTCATCAAATAAAAACCAATATAAACCCCAAGAATATTAAATGGATTATTTATTTTTTGAGCTACTAAAGAAGGCTCTTCCGTTAGATCATATCCAATCATAGATCCTGCTACGAGCATTGATACTATTAAAAGCAACCAACCAATAATTTGTATTTTTAATTTATTTTTCATTTTAAATATGAACCATCTTTATAGAATGGTAGTTTAGTTTTATTAAAAATAAAAAAATTATCTCTTATTCCAATTAAAAATTCTTCTTCTTTTCTAAAATCAAAATCTATAAAAGCTAGAGCAATTCCTTTTTTTAAACATGGAGACATTCCTCCGCTTGTAATAATTCCTACCTCTTTTTTATCTAATGAATATACCTTATAACCTGATCTAGGTATTGCTCTTTCATCTGTAATTAAAGCAATCAACTTTTTAGTTGGAGGAGTTTCCTGAATAGCTTTAGAGCCAATGAAATTGGTTTCATATTTAGTAATCCAAGATAAACCAGCTTCTACAGTGCTTATTTTTTCATTAAGTTCATTTCCGTATAAGCAATATCCCATTTCAAGCCTCAGAGAATCTCTGCATCCTAATCCAACTGGTAGAATATGTTCTGAGAGTGATAAAATTTCATTCCAGAGTTCTAGTATTTTAGAATCAGGTGCATAGATTTCAAATCCTAATTCTCCAGAATATCCTGTTCTAGCAACGACAACATTATTTTTATCTGGAATTAAAGTTTCGTAATATTTTAAACTATCAATTTGAGGATAAAGGTTTTTTAAGAACTTTCTTGATAAAGGACCTTGCATTGCTATCAAAGAAATGGAACCAGAATGATTTTCTAATGACACGCCATCTATTAATTGCGAAGAAAGCCATTTGAAGTTTTTATCAATATTTGAAGCATTGACAACCAGCATATAATAATCTCCAAGGTGATATACTAACAAATCATCGATAACTCCACCAAGATTATTACAGAAAGCAGAATACTGTACTTTTCCTGGCTTGAGTACTGTAACATCGTTAGTAGTGACCATTTGTAAGAATTTTTCTGCATTTTGTCCTGAGACTATAAATTCACCCATATGACTAACATCAAAAATTCCACATTTCTGTCTAACATGGTGATGTTCTTTAACGATACTAGAATACTGAAGTGGCATCCAAAATCCTGAAAAAGGAACTAATTTAGCTTTCAAAGTTTTATGAGAGTCGTATAATATAGTTTTTTTATAATCACTCATCGAATGATTGCCAAAATTCTTTTGATTACATTTTCAATATCGCCCTCATAAGAACCTTCATCATTCAACTTTTTAACTGCTTTATCAATTTGAGATTTTTTATATCCAAGTGAAGAAAGTGCAGTATAGATATCATCATATGAAAAATCTACTTTAGAATTATCAATATTATTTTGAGATACAGGTATTGAAGAAATTTTTTCTTTAATATCTAAAATAATTCTTTTGGCAGTTTTTGGACCTATGCCCGGTATTAAACTAAGTGACTTAACATCTTCAGATAATATATTTTCTTTGAAACTTGATACTGATGCATTAGAAAGAAGATTAATAGCTGTTCTAGGACCAATTCCTGACACATCAATTAAATTTGAAAAAAGTGATCTTCGCTCTAAATCCAAAAAGCCATATAATTCCATTAAATTTTCCTTAACATTAAGGTATGTGAAAATAAAAACGCTTTCGCCCTCTTTTGGGAGCTTTTCATAATCTCTTAAACATATAGATATACTAAAAACAACCCCACCATTTTGAATGAAAAGCATTGTTGGTTCTTTTTTAAAAATTTTACCTGAAATTGAATCAATCATTTATATCCTATTTAATCCACACCATGCTACTGCGATAGCATCTGAAATATCATTTTTCTTCAAAATACTATCATCTAATTTAAATATTTTTTTCACCATAAATGCAACCTGTTCTTTAGATGCAGATCCATTACCAACTATCGATTGTTTTATTTCTCTTGGACTAAACTCTTGTGAACTAATCTTATTATGTTCCGCTGCCAACATTACTGATGATTTAGCTTGACCTAATTTTATTGCTGACTGGACATTCTTCCCGTAAAAAACATTCTCCACAAAAATTGTTGAAGGTTCGAATTTTTTTATTAAATCACTAGTTTGACTAAAGATTGTATACAATCTTTCAGAGATAATTTTGCTTTTTTTAGGATTAATTAAGCCGCATTCAATCAATGAAATGTCATTATTCTTTTTTCTCAAAACCGCATAACCTGTATTTGTTAGTCCTGGATCAAATCCTATAATAACCACTATGTTCTTCCTAATGTTTGATTTGAAAATACATTTTGAACGTCTTCTAAATCTTCTAAAAATTCTAAAAGCTTCTCAACTTTTAAATTTTCATCTTCTGATAATTCTATGTCGTCCTTTGGTATGTAATCTAAAAATGATGAATCAACTTTAATATTTTGTTTTTCAAATGTTTCAATCTTGTTATATAGTTCATTAGAATTAAAGTGCAACCTATAATAGTCTCCATCATCAAAAAATTCAATACAATCGTTTTCAATTGAGAATTCAAAAATTTTATCTTCAGTGATTTGCTTTTTATCAATCAATATTATTCCTGTTCTTTCAAAATTCCATGAAACACTACCTGCCTGACCTAAAGAACCACCAAATTTTGATAAAGCGTGTCTTACATCTGCAACTGTTCTATTTTTATTATCAGTTATCGCTTCAACTATAATTGCAACTCCAAATGGGCCATATCCCTCATATGAAACTTCCTCGATCACAACATTTTCAAGCTCGCCAACACCTTTTTTTATTGCTTTATCAATATTTGAATTTGGCATATTTAATGATTTTGCTTTTTTAATTGCTTGTCTTAGACGAGGATTAGAATCTATTTCTTTTCCTCCAAGCCTTGAAGAAACAGTGATTTCTTTACTAATCATTGAAAAAAGCTTTCCTCTTTTTTGATCGAGTGCCCCTTTTTTTCTTTTAATTGTAGACCATTTACTATGACCAGCCATTAATCTTCCATTTCAATCATAGTTGGAACTACCCAAGCTGTTCTATATCCCAATCGTACAATTTTTTTCTGAAAACTTTCTGCTTCCTTTCTATTTAAAAAATTTCCAACTCTCAACTTATAATTTGGTAACTCAAAGATTATGTAAATTTTTTTATCAACTGATTTCATAAGCTTATCTTGAATAACTTCAAGTTCATTTACATTTTGTGAAATTACAATCTGAACTCTATACCCTTTGACAAGATAGCTTGTTGAATCTAGAGTATCAGTTTCAGCAATTTCTTCTGTAGTAAAAGATGGTAAAACAACTTTAGGAAAATTTGGGGGATTGTCATTAAAATCGCTGGGTTTTATAAAGTCGGTTTGACATATTGCGAAATTCATTAAAAAAAATAATAAAAAATATCTCATCTTAATTCAAATTTCTTACATCTTGAGCTTGAATCCAACCTTTTCTTCCATCAAATGAAGAAACTTCAATCCATGATTCAGTTTGCTGTATGACTTTAACTTTATTTCCGCTATAAAATACTGATTTTTCAATTGCTTGATTTAAAAATGGAGCCGAATAAACAACCGATTCCTGTTTAATAATAATTGCAAAATTATTATTATGATCCCATAGGTTTTTTATAAAAGTTATCGAAACGAATATAAATGAAATCATTACAAAAACTATAAACAACCTATCAAAAACATTTATTTTAAAAACCTTTTTAATAAAAAAAGATAGAGATGTAATTAGAATTATTATAGAGTTAATTAAAATAAATTGATTGAGCGATAAGGATTGAAAAAACAAATTTATAAAGTCAATAATACTATTCTTAGGAACTTCAATATAATTTTCAATATAATTCTTATTTACATTATTATTATTCCTTAAATCAGGATTTCTTGGATTCAATTTTAAACCCATTTCGTATGACCATCTAGCTGAGCCATTTTCAAGATTCTGAAAATATGCATTACCAAGATTTAAGTATAAATCTTCTGAGAAAACATCTCTTTCAATAATTTTTTCATAAATTTGGATTGCCTCTTCATATTTACTTTCATTATAATATTTATTAGCAGTACTAAATAATTCATCTACGTTTTGAGAAAAAATAAATGATAATTGGATTGAAATAATTATTATGATCTTATACATATAAATCAATCCTTTTTAGAACTTTTATTAATGAATTAACCGCACTTTTTATATCCTTAAAATCATCAACTTGCGAATATGATTTTGTTTGAAAATCATCAAGATGTTTTGATAATTCATTAAAATCTTTATTATTAATCTTATTTTTTAAAGAAGATTTCAAGGTTGATATATCCATATTTATAGAATTAATCATATTTTTTTGGTAGAAAAATTTTATAATTATTTTTGAGCCATCATTATAAAGCGATTCACTTTCATTTAAGCTATTTATGGCATTATTTAGTGCTGATTTAACTGACATAAAATTAAAAATTAAATTTTTGACAGAATCAAATTTTGATTTAAAAAATGGTATTACAAAAAAAATCAATGAAATTGATAGTATAAAAATAATTGTTTTTTCAATTTGAATTTTGGAAGATGATAACCAATCCTGTTTACCGATTCTATTATAGCGTATAACATTAGATTTTGAAGATATTAAATCTTTATCGCTACTATCAAAAATAAGACTTTTATTAACCGTAAAATCTATTTTTTTTGAAGATGCCTTTGACCAGGATTTTGTTGAAGAATTAAAATATGGTACTTCAATAACATCAATAGAAAATATGCCATTTTTTCGTGGAATTAAATTATACTCCCATGTTATAGAGCCAGAAAAATTGTCTGAGATATTCCTATCAATAATTGTTTCTCCTTCAAAAATATCAATATTGTCTGGAAAACTTATCTTTGGTCTACCAATATTTGCAAGATTACCTTTCCCATCAAGAACAACTTTAAAAATAAAAGGAGAACCTTCATCAATACTTGAATTTGATAGCGATGAGTTCAATGTAAATTTTCCAACAGCTCCTGTAAAATTTTCAGGAATATTTTTTAAAGAAGAAACTTCAATGGTTATTGGATCTGAAACTAAAATCTTTGCTTTTGTTCTTTGTGAAAAAGTATCAAAAAAAGGGTCATCCCAAAATAATCTATTAAATGAAGAATCTTTTTCCTTGGTTTCAACTTTCATTATCATTGATTCAAGATCAAATACACCCTCTTTTAAAGGAAATATAGCAACTTCAAAAATTTTTAATGACTTATAATTATACCCATTCAACTCAATGTCTTCCCAGCTTTCAGGAGTAAATTGCATACCAACAGGATCAAACATTTTTTCAACCCAAAAATCGCTATATTTTGGAAATTCAGTGGAAATAACTTTGGATGCAATTTTAGTATAAAAAGTATATGATAATTTTATCTGCTCTCCTACAACAACCTTATCATTACTAACTTTTATTTCAAGAAATATATCTTTAGTAGCTTCTGAAGATTTTTGCTTTGAAACCTGAACTTGGTGTATTTTAGTATTAAATGATTTTTTTCCTACATTAACATTAATAGATGGAATTTCAAGAAGACCGTCTTTTAATGGAATTAATGTCCAAGAAATTGATCTTGATGATGATTTATTTCCATTAACAAATCTATATTCACTACCAATGTTAGGTCCAGATATAATAGTGAAATTATCTTCAATTTGTTTAATATCAACTGAAGGGTTGCTATCAATGTCAGTAATTTTAATTGTAAAAATTAATGATTCAGTTAAACCAATTTTATTACTTGATACGGTTGATGATAGCTGTTGACTATATATGGAACTGAAAAAAAACAGTAAAAATAAAGAAAATTTTACCATTCTTTTCCACTTTCATTTGAATAATTATTTTGCTTTCTTTTTTTGTTTACTTGTTCATTTTCTTTCATAGCATTTAGAATATTTTCAACATTTTGATCAACATTCATTTGACGATCTGAATTATTTTCTTGTTTAGGGGATTGTGAAGATTCTTTCTCTGAAGGTCCATCGTCATTATTATTATTTTCTGGATTTTTATCAGAATCATTTGACTTATCATCCTTATTTTCATCACTCTGATTTTTATCCTCATTTTGATTATTCTCATTATTTTCAGATTTTTGACTATCTTCATTTTCCTGTTGATTTTCTTGTTTATTTTGTTTGTTTTTTTCGATTTCATTTTTAACAAACTCATAATTTTTTCTTGCCTCATCGTCATTTGGATTTTTTAATAGTGCGTCTCTATATGATTTTAAACTTTCTTCGAGTTTTTGAGACTTAAAAAACATATTTCCGCGATTATAGCTTAACTCTGCAGATGGATTTAAACTATCTTGAATTGCAAGATTAAAGAACTCTTCTGCTCTTTCAAGACTATCAACTGAGGAATAAATTGAAGCTAAATTATAAATAATATTATCCTTAGATAAATCTTCATCTTCTAGTAGATGCTGATAATATTTAATAGCGGAATCTGTATCTCCATTTTTAAACATCTTTTGCCCAATATCTTGACATAATAATAGGTTAAAAAATAATATTGGAATAATGTATTTCATCTTCTTCTTCCAGATAATAATAAGTTTGAAATTATTAAAAGTATTATTGAAACTGCTAATGGATATTGATATTTATGTTCATAATCTGAAAATTCAAAAGAACTTATTAATGAATCTTCTCCTAAATTAATGATATCAATAATATTTTCACTTACAGGTTCACTTTTGGATATTCTTAAAATTTTTCCATTATTTATATCTGCAATACTCCTCAAAAAATCAGAATTAATTTTTGATAAAACAAGCTCACCCTTAGAGTCTTTTACAAAAGAATTTTCTTTACCACTTAACGGAATTAGAGAGCCTTTAGTGCTACCAACGCCAATTACATGTAAATCGATTTTATTTTTAATTAGAAAAGATATATTTTCTAATGAATTTTCACTATGATCCTCACCATCTGAAAAGAGAAAAATCATTTTTTGCTGTTCTCCCTCATTTCCAAATGCTTCAACAGATGTTTTTATTGCATTTGGGATATCTGTACCTCTTGAAGAGATCATTGATGTATCAATACTCTTTATAAAGAGCTTTGAAGCATCATAATCCATAGTTAAAGGTAAATAAAGAAAATTTGAACCAGAAAAAACTACTATGCCAATACGATCACCTTGTAGGTTATCAACAATTTTTGACATTTCAAATTTAACTTTATTAATTCTTGAGGGCTTTATATCCTGAGCATCCATACTTAAAGAAACATCAATGCAAAAAATAATATCTACACCTTTTCTCTCAACAGGCTTTACTGTAATGCCAGTTTTAATTCCTGCTAGAGCAAAAATCAAACTCAAAATACCTAAATACCTTAAAATCATTTTGAATTTTATTCTTGAATCACTTCCAATAAATAATTTATCAAAGAAATTTTTTGAAAAATTTCTATTATCAAAGACTTTATATTTATTAGATCTATATAAATAAAATATTATGCTTAAGATAAAAATAATTAAACAAAATAGAGCTATTTCTATATGCTCTAAAATCACAGAACTCTCCTGAAATAGTAGGTTCTTAATAATTCAGATAAAATTATAAAAACGAATCCTAATAAAATGAACCATATATAAACTTCTTCAAAGCTTGAAAAATAACTTACTGAAATTTCAGATTTTTCAAGTTTATCAATTTCAGAATATATTCCAGATAGACTAGCTTTATCAATTGCTCTAAAGTATTTGGCATTTGTAACATCAGCAATACCAATTAAAGTCTCTTCATCAATTTCATTTCTGACAAAACCTCTTCCAGGAATTTGCGTAATTGATTGGTTAGTACCAGCTCCAATGGTATAGACTTTAATTCCATACTCTTTTGCAATTTTTGCAGCTGATATAGGATCGATTGATCCAGCATTATTACTCCCATCTGAAAGTAAAATAATAACTTTGCTTTCTGAATCGCTATTTCTTAATCTATTAACTCCGCTTGCAATGGCTACTCCAATGGCAGTACCATCATATTTTGGCTCCATTACAGTAACTTCGTTCAATAGACTATTTAAGACACTATAATCGATAGTTAAAGGACACTGAATAAAGGTCTCTTTACCAAAAACTAATAAACCAATCCTATCTCCGTTTCTATTTGCTATAAATTCCTGTGCAGCATCCTTTACTGCTTCTAATCTATTTGGCTTAAAATCTTCAGCTAACATACTACTACTAGTATCTAATACAAGAATAATGTCGATTACTTCCACAGTAATATTTTCATCAACCAATGATATTCTAGGTCTAGCTAATCCAATTATTAGAAGTGTGATTGAAATAATAAATAAAACATTTATAATTGAAATCTTTAGTTTTCCTTGATTGCCAAAATAATTTTTAAGGCTATTGAAATTTGAAACCTGGATAGAAGAAGATCTTCTTAAAAATATTTTTTTAATAATAATTAAAATTAAAAATGCAGGTATTGCAAATAAAAAATTTGGGTATAAGAATTCCATTAAGCTTTTTCAAAAATTTCCTCTTCATTTAATATATGAGCCAAACTAAATAAAGTTTCCTCTTTAAATGAATTAGAAACTATTTGTAAACCAATAGGTAGATTATTTGAAGAATAACCTACAGGAACATTTATCGATGGGATGCCTGCCAAATTTATTGGAACTGTGAACAAGTCTGACAAATACATTTTAAGTGGATCTTTTAAATTATTCTCTAACTTAAATGGTAAATCAGGAGTTGTAGGAATTAATAAATTTTCACAATTTTTAAAAATATCAGAATAACCATTTCTTATTAATCTTCTTACCTTTAGCGCTTTTGAAAAATATGCATCATAGTAGCCTGAAGATAATACGTATGTTCCTGTCATAATTCTTCTTTTAACCTCATCTGAAAACCCTTTGGATCTAGTTTTAACATATAATTCAGATAAATCATTGGAATCTGATCTATTACCGTATCTAACTCCATCAAATCTTGATAGATTTGAAGATGCTTCAGCCATTGTTAATACATAATATGCAGGAATACAGTATTCAAAGAAAGGTAAATCAATTTCTATAATTTCTACTTTTTTTGATTTCAAAAAATCAATTAATAAATAGTATCTGTCTTTTATTTCTGGATTTATATCCTTTAAAATATTTTTACTAACTACTCCAATAGATTTCGGCAACTTTGAAGCTTTTAAAGAAAATTTATCATTTAAAGGAATATTACAACTTGTTGCATCTTTTTTATCAATCCCAGAAATGACAGAAAATGTTTTATAAACATCGGTCAAATCTTTTGACATGATACCTATTGTATCAAAAGATGATGCATGTGCTACTAGCCCATACCTTGAAATTCTGCCATAGGTCGGCTTTAAACCATAAATACCACAAAATGCAGATGGCTGTCTTACTGAACCTCCAGTATCTGAACCAAGAGATATATCAGCAAGATTTTCTGCAATTGCTGCTGCAGAACCCCCACTAGATCCTCCTGCAACCAAATCTGAATTAAATGGATTCTTTACTGATCCATAAATAGAAAATTCAGAAGACGAACCCATAGCAAATTCATCACAATTTGTTTGGCCAGTTATAATTCCACCTTCTTTTTGGATTTTTTCTATAACCGTTGCGTTAAAAGGAGATTTGTAAGATTTTAAAATATTTGATGAGCAAGTTAAGGGTTCGCCTTTGATTGCTATATTATCTTTAATAAGAAATGTTTTATTCTCTAAAATTCCATTTCTTTTTTTGTTTAAATCAATTTTTTCAAAACGACTTCTTATAACAGAATTAGTTTTACTGTTTGAAATATTCTCTTTTTCAATCAGTAATTTCTGTTCGAGAGAATTAGATGGATTCATCTAATCTTATTTGTCAGAATTTTCAGATTTTTTAATTTCTTCCTTAGTATCGTCCAAAGCTCCTCTAAACTCTCTTAAAGAGTTAGCGAATCCTCTAGCAATACCAGGTAATCTCTTTCCTCCAAAAAGAAGTAAAAGAATTAAAAAAATTAAAACTAACTCACCAGTACCTAAATTGAACATATAAACCTCTTTTTTTATCTAAAGTATTTTAATAAATAATATGCAATCCCAAAACCAATAATACTACAAACATTAAATTTTAAAATAAAACCAAAATCAATTACTATTACTCCTAAATCAATTAAATAATCACTATTCATTGAGCCAAATGTAAAATCATAAGATAATAGAAAAAATTGCTTAACTGCGCTTCCATCAGGAAGAAGAAAAGCTATAAAATCACCAATAAGTGTTCCAAGCAAAGCCCCTGAACAAAGACCGAATACTATTAACTGAATACTTCTTCTTGTCATATTTTTCCTAGAGTTAAACTTACATCCTCAAAATCGTTTTCTCTTATTACTGTCAATCCTACTTCATCACCAGCTCTTAAATCTAATTTAATCAAAACAGCTTTAATTTCCTCTAATGATTCTATCCTAAAGCCTTCTACTGCTATAATTATATCTCCCCTATATAATTCCTCATTTCGGGCAGAGTCAGAATAATCAACTCTATCAATATACAATCCTATTTGATCGCGATTTTCTCCATAAATGTACTGTGTTGCTGAAAGACCAAAAGAAACTCTTCTATCAATAATCCCTTTAAGTTTTAATTCATTTGCAATTTTTTTTGCAAAATTTATTGGAATTGCAAATCCTAAGTTCTGTGAATCTGCTTTAATAAAAGTATTTATTCCAATTACTTTACCACTTGAATCTATTAACGGTCCTCCGCTATTCCCTGGATTAAGAGATGCATCAGTTTGAATCATATTATCTAATAATTTTCCTGTCTGAGTATCAAGATTAAAATCTGCATTAATAGCGCTAATAATTCCAGCTGATGCAATTGGTTGATATTGAGCATTTGAAATTAAATTTCTTGGATTTCCAAGAGCAATTGCCCATTCACCAACCTTTACATTATCAGAGTTACCCAAATTACAATAATTAAAATTATTTCCATTAATTTTTAAAAGTGCAATATCTGATATCATATCAATTCCTACAATAGAAGCATTATACATTTCTCCTCCAGGAACAACTACAGTTATACTAATATCAGTTGTAATAAGTTCAGAACGTAAATTATCTTTTATGTTATGTGCATTTGTTAAAATATATCCATCTTCACTTATAATAAATCCTGATCCGTTAGATGAAATTGGTTTAAGATTTCTGTAACCACCCCACCTTGTCCTTAAAACTACTTCCTGACTTCTATAAATACCTACTACTCCTGGGCTTGCCAACTCAACAGCTTGAGATATAGCTGTATCTTTAGAAATAAGACCTTGTTCATTATTTAAACTTCTTTCATTACAACCTAGAAAAAGAAAAATAAACAAACTTAAAATTTTAATTCTCATAAAAAATTTCCTTCAAAATTAAGCCCTTGCTCGGAGCTTTAAATATCCTTGCATCTTTCTTTGGATTATTTAACAAATTTAAAAAATCTTCAATTAAAATTTTATTTTGTCCTACAGCAATCATAGTTCCAACTAAATATCTAACCATATGATGCAAAAATCTATTTCCATGAATAATATATGATAGTTTTTGTTCATTTTTATCATCAAAAAGCCATTTAGAGCTAAAAATCTTACATCTATTATTTTCTTTGCCTGAAAATTTTGAAAATGATAAAAAATCATGCTCTCCCTCTATTAACTTAGATGCCTTCTTGATTAGATTA
>Ga0209036_1000473_pt1 | contig 17567 bp, 12 predicted proteins | sample MarorgKNORR_S2LV_3_FD_188222 | JGI IMG/M metagenome (GOLD analysis project Ga0209036, IMG submission 188222) | Marine microbial communities from the Southern Atlantic Ocean, analyzing organic carbon cycling - DCM_A/KNORR_S2/LV (SPAdes) (version 2) | ecosystem: Environmental > Aquatic > Marine >... | reverse complement strand
GCTTTACTCAGACGACCGCGCCGTGGTCAGCGGCTTCGCCAAACTTGGCGAGGAGCGTGTCATGGTGATGGGCACCCAGAAGGGGCGTGACACCAAGGAAAACGTTTTACGAAACTTCGGCTGTGCCCACCCGGAAGGATACCGCAAGGCGTTGAGGCTAATGAAACTCGCCAACAAGTTTGGCCTACCCATCATCACGATCATCGACACCGCCGGCGCGTTCCCCGGCATCGGCGCCGAGGAACGCCACATCGCCGAGGCCATCGCCGTGAACCTCAAGGAAATGATGACACTCGAAGTGCCTATCATCGCCGTGGTAATCGGCGAAGGCGGCTCAGGTGGTGCGCTTGGCATCGGCGTAGCGGATCGCGTGCTGATCCTCGAGAACGCCTACTACTCCGTCATCAGTCCGGAAGGTTGTGCCGCCATTTTGTGGAAAGACCGGGCGGCAGCCCCGAATGCCGCCGAGGCGCTGAAAATCACCTCGGATCACCTGAAAAAATTCGGGCTCGTCGATGAAATCATCCCCGAACCGCTTGGCGGCGCTCACAATGATCCCGCGCAAACCGCGGAGACTCTCAAGGCGCAACTTCTCAAGCACCTCAAGGCGTTGAAGAAAACACCGCTGAAAAAACTACAAGCCGAGCGCTACGAAAAATTCCGTGCGCACGGCCAATTTGAGGAGCAGAAATTGGCCAATGCGGGCAACTAATCGCCCGCTTTTTTGCTCGCCGCCTGCAGTGGCAGTGTTTTGTCCTGCTGCCTGCCCTCCCCCTTAATTTCCAGTCGATCCCGGTGCACGTGCACAACCGAATACGCCGTCTCGTGCGTGTTCACCATCCCCTTGAACGTCACGTAATGCTGCCCGGACAGCTTGCCGTATCCACCGGCGTGGTTGTGACCGTTCATGTATGCGACGACGTGCGGATGGCGGGTTAATACCGACAAGACCTGTTTAGCATTCCAGAGGTTATGCACGTCTTTCGGGAAAACCGGGAAGTGACAAAACAGGATCACCTTTTCCCCAGCCCGCTTGGCTTCGTTTAGATTTTTCTCCAGCCAAGCCAGTTGCGCTTGGCCAAGCGCTCCGTTCCAGGTGGGGGTGCCCTTGGGCAGCTTGGCGTGGTAGTTCTTCGCTTGGCCAACCCGGGGATCCCCGGCCGGGTATGCGTGCAGGCTGACATCGTTGCCGTCCAGCGCAATGAACCGATAGCCGCGCCGCCTGAATTGATAATAACGTTCCTTCAATCCAAGCACTCCCGGCACCTTGGCTTTCTGATCATCGGCCACGTCAAAATCGTGATTGCCAAGGACGTGGTAGTGATCCGCCTTGAGCCGGTTGTAGATTGGCACCACATCGGCGAAGCTCGCAAAATCCCGGTCGATAAAATCGCCGAGATGCACCACGAACTCAAGGTCGAGCCGATTCAGGTGCTCGACACAGGCCGCCAGCTTTTTTGTCGACATTGCGTATTGGCGCGCAGCCGTCTTGGCCACCTTGACGTTGCAATATTGGCAGTCGGCGATAACACCAAATGAGAACAGCGGTTTGCCGACCGGCTCGTCAGCCGTCAGTCCGGTCGCACACAGCCAAACTCCAATGCACAAAAGAATTCGTTTCATTGTTTGACGAGGTCGCTGCTGTGTTCTTGCATCCATAACATATCCGGGTTTTCCGGTGTGGAGACGTTGAGTTTTAATTCCCGCCCCTTAGTCAGCGGCGGGACAGTTCGTGGATCGAGCCATTTGTGAATTTCCGAATGGCCATCGGCAAAGGCGATACCGGCGGCGTTATTGTGGTACGAGGCGGGATAGTCGACCAGTTTCATGGCCTTCGGATTTTTTGGGAAACCGGTCATGTCCACCGCGAAGTAGCCGTCGTTGATGCTGTCCTCCCGCTCGTCGAGCAACACCATCGCCTCGGATGGCGACGGGCCAATGATTTGGTGCATCTTCACGAACACCCGGTACGGCCCGCGATCCGGTTGGCGGGAGCCCATGCCGGCGCCGCCCCAGCCGGGGCCACCCATCCAGCATTGCATCGACATGCTACGCACGCGGGGATAAACCCTGCCCTTCCACTTGCCGGTCGTTGTGTCGGCCGGGCAACGCCAAATCTGGGTGGATTTGCCGCTGTACCCCCAGAGAGGACTGGTCTTGATGGCAATCTCCGGCAGCACGTCATCCGCGCCACTTATCGGCAGGTCGAGCCAACCAAACACCCAGCGAGGCCCAGCCCAACTACGACCGGTTCGCATACCCTCCTTGGCCGACACCAAACCGTCGTCGTTGTCCCCGGCGTACATGCGCCAGGCTAGCATCAACTGCTTGGAGTTGTTCATGCAAGAGATGCCGTGCGCCTTGGTCTTGGCCTTGGCCAAGGCCGGCAAAAGCAGCCCGGCGAGTATGGCGATGATCGCGATGACCACAAGTAACTCGATCAACGTGAACGCCCGGCTGGGAGTGTATTCCATTGGGTGTTCCATGCGGGAAAGGCTGCACACCATCAATTGAACCGTCAACGCCCGATTCGGCGCTTGGCCAAGCGGTTGGTCACAGTTTCCAGCCCTTGCGGTATTCGGCCCGGACGTAGCGGTTGGCCTTCTCGCTATTTGTGGAGCGCAATTCTTTGGCGTCCCACTTCACCTCTTCGCTGGCGCGGATGGCGAGGTTGCCGAGCAGCACCATTTCGGTGAACGGGCCCGCGATTTCAAAACGGCTGAGCGGCTTGTGGCCCGTGCCGGTGGCGGCGTCCACCCACTCGGCGTAGTTGTCCTTCGTCCGGGGAATGCTTTTTTCGGTCTCAGCCTCGATCTGTTTGACTTCGTCCTCATCGCGACCGGTGATCAGCCACTCCGTTGAGCGGCGGTTGAAAAACATCCGCCCCTTGTCGCCGATTAATACCGAGCCGAATGCACCCTTGCCCTTTTTGACCATTTTGACGCCATCGGTTGTCTCCAGAGACGGTCCGTTTTGAATTCCGTTCTTCATTCCGTCGTACCAGACGAGTTTCACCGGTGGCCGCTTGCCGCGATAGCCGAATTGGTAATCGATGACCGCCCAGTTCGGCGCGCTCTCGACTGAGTTCCCGCCGTGCTGTGCCTTGACGCTGCTCGGCGCTCCCAACTCAAGACTCCACCAGGCCATGTCCATGATGTGGCAGGCCATGTCGCCCAGCGCACCGGTACCAAAATCCCACCAACCACGCCACGCAAACGGAACGTAACCCTTCCCATATTCGCGGAACGGAACCGGCCCAAGCCAATTATCCCAGTCCAAGCCCTTGGGTATGTCCGCCTTGGCCGGGCGCGCCTTCATGCCCTGCGGCCAGATCGGGCGATTGGTCCAAATGTGCGCCTCAGTGACGTTACCGATGATCCCGGCCCGTACCAATTCGACTGCCCGGCGAATCGGCTCCCCCGCATGGGCTTGATTGCCCATCTGCGTGGCAACACCGGTCTCCGCTGCCAGCTTGGTCAAGTGACGCGCCTCATACACATTGTGCGTTAGCGGTTTTTGCGTGTAGCAATGCTTGCCCATCTTCATCGCCAGCGACGTGGCCACCGCGTGCGTATGATCCGGTGTGGAGATCGTGCAGGCATCGATGCTCTTGCCCATCTTCTCCAGCATCACGCGGAAATCCTTAAACCGCTTGGCCTTGGGATGCGCCTTAAACATGTTCGCGCCGCGATCGTCATCCACGTCGCACAGCGCAACAATGTCCGCCCCGGCCTTGGCCGCGCCGGTGATATCCGCCCTGCCCTTGCCGCCGGCACCAATCCCGGCAACTGCCAGTCGACTGTTCGCGCCAAACACACGGCTTGGCACCACCTGAAAGCCCATCGTGGCCACGGCACTCGCCCTGAGAAACCGGCGGCGGTCCATCTTCAGTTTGTTCGTTTTTGTGGTCATAAAAAATCGTTAATGCAGCGCGGGGCGAAACTCCAACCCGGCGACAATTTTGCCCTCTTCGTCGTTGAGGTATCCAAGACGCTCGTAGACGTGTTTCTTTTCAAAATATTCCAGGGCCATCTTCACGAAGATGTGGCCGTGCTTGGCCTCGGACACCCAAAGCTCGTGATAAAAAATCCTGAGTTGCTCGTCTTCCGTCATCGCCTCGGAGACTAAGCGAAACCGCTCGGCCCCGCGGCACTCGATAATGGAGGCCAACAACAACCGGTCAAGAAATCGCCGTTGTGAGTCGCTGTGAATCAACGCCATCAACGCCTTGATGTACGGGTCCGTCTCGATTTCTTTGGCAAGAGGAATGCCACGCTCGCGCATGACCTCGTAGACCTGCTGAAAATGTTCCAACTCCTCCACTCCGGTTGCGATGAGTTCCGGGATGATCTCGAGCCGATTCGGGTACTTGGCCACGAGACTCATCGCCATGGCCGACGCCTTCCGCTCGCAGTCCGCATGATCCTGCAGAAAAGCAGGCACATCCGCCATGACCGCATCCACCCACCCAGGAGACGTCACCACAGTTAAATCGAGGGAAAATTTCATCGGCGACGGCAGGCTACCAACTTGGCCAAGCAACGGGGAGCGCGAAGTTCAAAAACAGAATCCTCCCACCTGTTTTCCCCAGCTCGATTATTACCAATCCAAGCGCTTGACCAAGCGGTGGATCAGTCGAGAGTTCGCCCCCGAACTTCCACTCTCCCCAAAAACAGGTAGTAATGGAAAAATCAGAGGAAAGAGAATTACCGCAATACCTACTCGAGGCCGAGGACGTTTTCCATGTTGTAGAGGCCGGGGGACTGGCTGCAGGCCCAGATGGCGGCACGGAGGGCGCCGTTGGCGAAAGTGTTTCGACTCGCGGCCTTGTGGGTGAGTTCGAGTCGCTCGCCGTTCCCGGCGTAAACCACGGTGTGATCGCCGACGACATCGCCGCCGCGGAGGGAATGCATGCCGATCTCGCTGTCGGTGCGCTCGCCGACGATGCCTTCACGGCCGTGGCGAAGCTCTTTCTGAAGTGAGATCTGTCGCACCTCGGCAAGGATTTCAGAGAGCGTAGCCGCCGTGCCGCTGGGGGCGTCCTTTTTCAGGCGATGATGCATCTCGACGACCTCGAGATCAAAGTCGGTGCCAAGCACCTCGGTCGCCTTGCGGGTCAGCCAAAAGAGCGTGTTGACCCCGGTGGAAAAGTTGGACGCCCACACAATCGGAATCTCCGACTGCAACTTTAAAATAGCCTCCTTGTCCTCGACGGCGTGGCCGGTGGTGCCAATGACAAGTGCCTTTTTGTGCTCAGCACACAACTCGGCCACCGAACGGGTAATCTCGTGAAAACTAAACTCAATGACGGCGTCACTCCCGGCGATCAAGTCGGCGAGACTGTCGCCAACATCAATTCCGGCCGCGATCTCAATGTCGGGATTGGCCTCGCCGCAACTCAGCAGCGCCTGCCCCATTCGCCCTTTCGATCCGTTGATGATGACTCTGGTCATGTTCGCTTATTAGATGACACCGCAGGACTTCAGCGTCCTGGCCAAGCGCTTCCGATTTTCGGCCGACATTTTGCAAAGTGGCAGACGATATTCTTCCGCGCACTTGCCCTGCATCGCGAGGGCGGCCTTAGCCGGCACTGGATTGGTCTCAATGAAAAGGTCCCGGAACATCGGGTAATACTGCTGATGCAGTTTCAGCGAGGCGGCGGTCTTTCCGGTGGCATAGGAATTCACCATGCGTGACAACTGCCGGGGGATAATGTTTGAGGCCACACTGATCACGCCTTCCGCGCCCACCGACATGAACGGCAGCGTCAGTGCATCGTCGCCACTCAGGATGCTAAAAGCTTGGCCAAGCGCTTGGCGCAACTGGCTGACACGATCCGCATCCCCACCGGCCTCCTTGATGCCGACGATGTTTTTGCAGGCCTTGGCCAAGCGCGTCACGGTCGCGACCTCAATGGCGATGTTGCAGCGGCCGGGAATGCTGTACAGCACGATCGGCAGCTTGGTGGCCTTGGCGATTTTTTTGAAATGTTGAAACAACCCCTCCTGCGACGGCTTATTGTAATAGGGAGCAACCAGCAGAGAGCCGTTCGCGCCGACCGCCTCGGCGGCCTGAGTCAATTCGATTGCCTCGGCAGTGGAATTAGCGCCGGTGCCGGCGAGCACCTTGATTTTACCCTTGGCCGCCTGCACGGCGAGCTCGATCACGCGGATGTGCTCGTTAAATTCTAGCGTGGGCGACTCGCCGGTGGTACCGGTTGGGACGATGCCGTCCACGCCACCTCGGATTTGTTCCCTGACGAGATTTTTAAACGCCGCTTCGTCGAAGCGGCCGCGCCGAAAGGGAGTAACCAGTGCCGTGTAAATGCCGGTGAATTTCATCAAATAGCTCGGAGAGAATCCTTAAAAACGCGCCGCTTTTCCAGCAAAGATTTTAATGTTAATCAGGGATTTAACTCCTTTGGCATAAGATCTATACCCCTGGACTTGGCCATCTGACCATATTTAACGTCACATTTAGGGCACGAATGATCGCCATACTCATCGTATTTTGGGAAAAGGTGTTGAATAAAAACTGTCCCACACTTTTGGCAGTCTAAAACTGGATGAGCTCTGCCTTTTTTGCACTTAAGACAAAACAGAACAGAATCACTTCCCCCTCCAGGGTACTGTTTCCAATTTGAGGGAAAATCTTTGCGAAACTCTTCAATACTCTCTGTCTTTTTGCAACTGAGACAATAGTAATCCAGTTTTAAAGGTGCCTGCACCATGTTTGCGTTCCATGACCAATACACCAAACCTAGTGCAATTATAAACCCAAAAACCGCAGCGACATTTTTCAGAGGTATGCCAGAGGAGTCATTTTCACTCATAGACGTGACTTGATGACCCTTCCCTTCGCCTCCATTTCTCCAAGATCTTCCTGATACATGTAATACTGGCGACCTCCTGGATTCCAGCTGTGAATGAAGTACATTTTGTTAAATGGCTCCCAGCGGGCCGATCCATCAGCATAGCATTGGTTTCCTCCAGATGGTAATCCCTTGTTATCTGCGTGCGCCGGATAACCGCCATAGGCTGTTACTCGCCCCCCTCCCCATCGGCCATCAATTTTCCCGACTAAATCTGCGAGTATGACCATTTGCGGACCGTCTTGCCCCGAGTTAACAGGACTTCTTGATTTAAAGGTGCCACCGGAATTCCTCCAGGTATCTGCGCCCCCAAAATGCTGAAACCCAAGAATCATTTGAGGATACTGTTTTTCCCAAGCTGGAAAAAGTGGGTTAGTATTATAACCCTTTGGCACTTTTCCATTATAGCGAAGACCTGGGCATCCGAAAGACTTGCTAAGTTGTAACCCCCTAAGGGTATACGGATCGTTAGATTCATTATAACCAGCGGGCTTCTTTGTTGCTAAGTTATATTGTGTCAACAAAGCAACCTGCGGGAGATCCAGGCACTTTTGAACAATATTATCGCTTCCCTCTGCCTGAGCTCCTCTTCCAGGAAGATACTTGCCTTGATTATCATCCCTATACATAAATAAACCTAAACTGGTTTGCTTTAAGTTATTAAGGCATGTCGCTTTTAAAGCAGTTGCCTTAGCCTTTGCCAATGCAGGAAGTAACAAGGAAGCCAAAATAGCAATAATCGCGATAACTACCAGTAACTCGATAAGCGTGAAGCCGCTTTCCCTAAGTTGTACTTTAGTTTTCATAGTTTTGAAGACGTGGAAAAAACTACTGCTTGGCTTATGATCGTGCAACCCAAGAGATTAACTTTAGAGTTTGTAGTAGAGGCTTCCATCCAAACCAAGCGGGATGCCCAGCCAGAACCAAATTAGTAGCATAATCGTCCAAACTATGGAGAAAACGATGGTAAACGGCAGCATTGTCGAAATGAGCGTGCCCATGCCGCCCTTGGGCGCGATGTTTTTCATGAACGCCAGCAAGATGACCATGTAGGGGTTGAGCGGGGTGATGCAGTTAGTCACCGAGTCGCCAATACGGTAGGCGCACTGGGTCAGTTCTGGCGAGATGTTCACCATCATAAACATCGGAATGAATATCGGGGCGAAGATGGTGTACTTGGCCGACATCGATCCGACGAACATATTGAAACACATTGTCATCACGATGAACGCCACGAGCAATAATGAGGTCGGCAACGCCGCCTGGCCAAGCAACTGGCCTCCGCTCATGGCCAGCATCTTGTCGAGGCCGGAGTACTTGAAATGCTCCACGAATTGTCCCGCGAAAAACGCCATGACCACGATCGGCGCCATACCGGCCATGGAGTCGGTCAGCAGCTTGGCCACGTCGCGGTCGTTGTGGATTTTTTTCTGCACCACCCCGTACACGATGCCGGGAATGATGAAGATGATCAGCACCAACGGTACGATGGCTTTCACCCAGCGCGGAAAAATATTTTTAGAAGGCACGAAATATTGACCGCCCTTTTCAATGGAACCCTCCGGTGAAGCCTCACCCTCTGCCACCTCGACCAACTCGACGGTGATCATCTGCCCGGCCTTGGTTGGCGATTCGATCTGATAGGTGTAAAGCGGTGAGCCGGGAATATTGACCAACGCGATAACCGTCGTGAGTGCGATGGCAAAAACGATTCCCGCAATCTTGAGCGCACGTTTGTCGTCAGGAGACAGTCGCTGAGCCTCCAAGTCCGAGGCGTCCACCGGCGACGGGCCGCCCTCCTCGGGCGGTTTGTTGGCTAATCGTTTTTCGACGATGACATCGGCCACGAACCAACCGACCCCGGTCATGACGATGGTCGATGCAATCATGAACCACCAGTTGCAAGCCGGGTTGACCTCGTAGGCAGGATCGATCACCTGCGCTCCCTTGGTCGCAAGTTCGGAGAGCATCGGCTCAAGACTCGTGATAGCGAGGTTCGCGTTGAAGCCGGCCGCCACCCCGGCGAACACCGCAGCCAAACCGGCCAACGGCGCACGACCCACCGCCTTGTACAGTGCAGCGGCCAACGGCGGCAGGATGATGTAACCGGCGTCCGATGTCATCGACGACATAATGCCTAGAAAGACCATCGCGGGGGTCAGTAGTTTTTGCGGCACCACCATCAGCATGGCCTTGAGCGCGGAGCCGATGAAGCCGGTCCGCTCGGCGATGCCGATACCCAACATGCCCACAAGCACAATGCCAAGCGGGGCGAAGTTGATGAAATTCTCGACCATGCTGGAGATGGCCCAAAACAACCCGTCGCGGGTCAGAATGTTGTTCGCCTCGAAGGTTCGGCCGGTCTCTTTCCACTCGACTTCAGCTGGCGTGCCATCCGAGGTCGCTTGGCCAAGCGCTGCGGCGTGATCCGGCAGGCGTTCGTGGACAACCCAGCCGGATTTCACCGCCACGGCCGAGGCGATCATCACCAGCACCGTGCCAATGAGAAACAGAGTGGCCGGATCCGGCAGGCGGTTACCCACCCGTTCAATCCAGCCAAGCCAGCCGCTGTTAACCTGTTCTTCCTTGGAAGTGTCTTTTTCGCTCACGGGCATCAAGACGCGGATTCTGCCCGCGCAGCCTTCGAGGTCAATTCTCGATTGCTTTTTAAGTAAGGTTTGCCTATTTTTTGTGGAGAAAATGAGGTTAAATTATTTCATCTCCACACTCTGTGCCGCATTATTCATCAGCGCCCCGCTTGGCCAAGCGGTGGAGTTGTCTGATGAGGACAGCGGCAAGATCGCTCGCGTGGTCGGCTTCCTGCTCTCCCAGACTCACTTCAAGCGCGCCCCGCTCGACGACGAGATATCCGAGGCTTTCCTGCGGAAGTACATGGAATCGCTCGACTACAGCCGGATGGTTTTCCTGCAGTCCGACTACGACGAGTTCAAAAGCAAATACGGCACACTGCTCGACAACCTGACCAAGCGCGGCAACGTCTCGCCGGCATTCGAGATTCAAAAACGCTACACCAAGCGACTCAAGACCGCCCACAGCTGGCTCGAGGATATTATCTGGACCGAGTTTGACTTCAGCAAGGACGAGTCATTCACGCCGGACCGCACCAAGGCCGACTGGCCTGCAAATGAAAAGGATGCCCGCGAGCTTTGGCGCAAGCGCATCAAGTATGAGGTACTCGGCACCCGGCTCGGCAAACGCCGCGGCGTTGAGGCCATGAACGCCAAGGCCAACAACGGCGAGGTCGTTAAGAAATCAGACGGCACCCCAGTCAAGCCGTACAATATCAAGGACGAGAAGGAAAAGATCCTCCGTCGCTACGAGCGCTTCCTCCGCGTCCGCACGGAGATGGACTCCGGCGATGTGCTGCAATACTACCTTACCGCCCTCTCAAACGGATACGATCCGCACTCCGACTACTTCAGCCCGCGCGAGGCGGAGAATTTTGAGATCAACAACATCAAGCTCTCGCTGACCGGAATCGGTGCACGCCTCCAATGGGACGACGGCTACACGAAGCTGATCGAACTCGTGCCCGGCGGCCCGGCGATCCGCAGCAAAAAACTCAAACCAGGCGACCGCATCGTGGCCGTGGCACAGGGTGAGGACGGCGAACCGGTGGATGTTTACGAAATGGAACTCGACAAGGTGGTCGACAAAATTCGTGGCGAGAAAGGCACGATGGTGCGCCTCACCATCATCCCGGCAAATGCCGCCGACGAGAGTGAAACCAAGGAGGTCCGCCTCATTCGCGACAAGATCAAACTCACCGACAGTCTGGCCAAGGGACAGGTCATCGACTATCCCGACATGCCGCGACTGGGTGTGATCGATCTGCCCCAGTTTTACGAGAATTGCGCCCGCGACGTGGGGCTGATCCTCGACCGGTTTCGCCGTGAGAAAGTCACCGGAGTGGTACTCGACCTTCGCCGCAACGGCGGCGGCCTGTTGCCCGAGGCAGTGAAACTGGCCGGCCTGTTCATTGAGCAAGGCCCGATGGTGCAGGTCATCGACAGCCGCCAACGCAAGCAGGTGCTGCAGGATAACGACACCAATATCCGCTACGACGGCCCGATGATCGTCCTCGTCGGCAAGCTGAGCGCATCTGCATCCGAGATCGTCGCCGCTGCGTTGCAGGACTACGGCCGCGCCGTCGTCGTCGGCAGCAAGTCCACCCACGGCAAGGGCACCGTCCAAACCGTGATGCCACTCACCAACTGGGTGCGAATCAAGGACCCCGGCAAGCTCAAGTTGACCATTTCAAAATTCTACCGTGTCGCCGGTGGCACCACCCAAAAGCAGGGCGTCGCCCCGGACATCGTCCTGCCGACCCCGTACGACTACATGGAAATTGGCGAAGCCACCCTGCCCAACAGCCTCGCCGCAGACCACACCGATCCGCTGAACTACCGTAAGCTCAACCGCGTGAACGATTACGTGAAGCGGCTCACGACTCGATCCGATGCACGCATTAAGGATGATCAGGATTTCGCCTACATCCTCGAGGACATTAAGACCCTCAAGGAACGGCTCCTCGACAAATCCCTCTCCCTCAACGAGACCACCCGCCTGAAGGAAAAGGACGATGAAAAGGAAAAACGGGAAACCCGCAAAAAGGAACGCAAGGATCGCGGCAAACCGGAGGAGACTATCTACGATCTCACCATCAAGATGATCCAAAAGAACCTCAAGCTCGGCGAGGAAGTTGAAGACGAGGAAAAACCGATTCGCCTCGAGGAGGAAGACGATAACGAGGAAGAGGTGGAAGAAGACGAGGAGGACGCACCGAAGCTCGACCCGCACCTGCGCGAGACGATGTTCATCCTGCACGACTACATCAAGCTGCTGGATCCCAAAAAACAAATCGCCGCCAAGGACAGCGGTGACTCAAACCCGGTTCAGTAACCGATCACTTTTTCAACAACCCATCCGGATCGAGCGGGCCACACGTCCGCTCGATTTGTTTTCGGATGCGGCCGTTACTGGCAACCACGGCGTAGGTGTGTTCGCCCTTTTTCCTGGGCATGCGCCAAAACTCGCCGCCGGCGCATTCCAATATCAACCCGCCAGCCGCCACGTCCCACAGTCGAATCTTTGACTCAATGTAACCGTGAAACCGGCCACTCGCGACATACGTCATCGCCAGTGCCGCCGAGCCCATCATCCTTGGTTTCCGAATCTTCGGAGCCAACTTCATGAAATACGGCATCATGTAATCCATGGTCGGCTTATCCTTGGCAAAACCGATTGCAAGCATGGCTTCCTTCAACGGGCCGTCGTTAACGCTGATCTTCCGGCCATTGAGCCTGGCGGCCTGGCCTTTCGTCGCGGTCCACAGCTCGTCCGTGAACGGGTCAAACACTACGCCGACGATGGTTTCAAAATCATCCCGAGCAGCATTCCGCTTGGCCAAGCGCTGCTGCAGCGCAATCGACACACAGGCGTGCGGAATACCGTAGGTGTAATTCACCGTGCCGTCGATGGGATCGACGATCCAGCGCAGGTCTGTCTCGATATCACCAGCGTTCCCTTCCTCGCCGAGAATCGCCACCTCCGGATGCGCCCGGGTCAGCATCGACTCAATTTTCTGCTGACATTTCACGTCCAGCTCCAGCTTGATGTCGCGCTGGGTGGACTCGTTGATTTTCTTCGCGGCAAAGTGGTTGCGCGACATGATCGCACCGGCCGCCTTGGCTGCCTCGACGGCCGTTGCCTGCATTTCCATTTTCTCGGCGGATTTCATCAGGCGGAAAGATTTCCGAGGGCCTCGTTTATTTGGTCGCGCTTGGCCTGCCACTCAGTCAGGCGTTCGCGCTGCTCCTCGAGAACTTCAGCCGGGGCGCGCTCCGCGAACTTCGGATTGTTCAGCTTGGCTTCGGCCTTTTCGATTTCTTTTTCGATTTTCTTCAAGTCCTTGGCCAAGCGCTTGCGCTCGGCATCAAAATCGATCAACCCCTCGAGTGGCAAAAACAGGTCACCCATCGGGGAACCAATACGGGGAGTTCCCTTCGGCACGTCCGAACCAAGCGCTACCGACTCTGCGTTGAGCAGGATCCTGATGACTTCCACCTCGTACTCGTCCAACTCACCGGCTGGCTGGAAGCGGTAGTCGATCTTCTTGTTGAACGGTATATTGTAGGCCGCCCGGAGGTTTCGGCCCTGCGTGACCAGTTCGTGCTTCGCCCCGACCAAGCGGTCGACCGTGTCATCGAGTCCGTACAATTCACAAAAATCCGTATCGAATGCCTTGGGCCAGCGGGCAGTCATGATTGTCCGCCCACCCTGCTCTTCCGGCATGTCGCTCGAGAATCCAAGACCATGCCACAGCTCCTCGGTGATGAACGGCAGGAAGGGATGGAACAGGCGCAGTGTATTGCCCATGACGAAGTCCACCACCGCAAGAACGTTGGCTTTGCGATCCGCGTCCTCGCCGAAGAATGTCGCCTTGCAGGACTCGATGTACCAGTCGCAGTATTCGCTCCAGAAAAACCGGTAGAGCGTGGCGGTGGCGTCAGTGAATCGGTACGCCTCAAACGCAGCAGTGACTTCATTGATCGCTTGGCCAAGCCGCAGCAATATCCAGCGGTCATCGCTGGTCAGTAACTCAGGACGAATCTCCCCCTCAGTCTCGCCACCCTGCATCTGGCGAAAACGGCAGGCGTTCCACAGCTTATTGCAGAAATTCCGACCAAGCTCGACGTCCTTCTCGTCGAACAACACGTCTTGGCCAAGCGGCGCACTGCGCATGGTACCAAAGCGCAGAGCATCCGCCCCATACTTGGCGATCAGCTCGAGCGGATCAGGCGAGTTGCCCAGGCTCTTGGACATTTTCCGGCCCTTCTTGTCTCGAATGATGCCGGTGAAATAGACGTTGCGGAACGGCAAGTCGCCCTTCCACTCGTACCCAGCCATGATCATCCGGGCGACCCAAAAGAAGATGATGTCCGGCCCGGTAACTAAGTCGGTCGTGGGATAAAAATTCTTGAGTGTCTCTGTCTCATCCGGCCAACCCATCGTGGCAAACGGCCAGAGCCATGAACTGCACCAAGTGTCGAGTACGTCGGGATCCTGCTCCCACCCCTCGCCCTCCGGGGCCTCGAGACCGCAGTGAATCTCCTCACCGCGATACCAAACCGGGATACGGTGCCCCCACCAAAGCTGGCGACTGATGCACCAGTCCTGCAGGCCGCCCATCCAGTAATCGTAAGTCTTCGACCAGCGTTCGGGGTAAAATTTCATCGAGCCATTGGCGACACAATCCCGCGCCTGTTCCTGACTCGGGTACTTGAGGAACCACTGCTTCGACAGCCGCGGTTCGATCGGGACGTCAGCTCGCTCGCTAAACCCAACGTTGTTTTTGTAGTCCTCCGCCTTGGTCAGCGAGCCCATCTCCTCAAGCCTCGCGGCGGCGGCCTTGCGGGCCTCGAAGCGATCCATGCCGGCGAGTTCCTCCCCGGCCAATTCGTTCATCTTGCCATTGGCAGAAATCACCTCAATCGCCTCGACGCCATTGCGTTGGCCAATTTCAAAGTCCACCTTGTCGTGGGCGGGTGTCACCTTGAGGACACCGGTTCCAAACTCGATGTCGATGTGTTCATCCGCGACGATCGGCAGGTGCGCCTGGTTTTCCACCGGCAACGGCCGTATCGCGTGTTTGCCGACCAGATGGCCATAGCGCGGATCCTTCGGGTTCACCGCAAAGGCTGTGTCGCCGGGAATCGTCTCCGGCCGTGTAGTGGCGATCTCCAGCCACGTTTCCGGTTCCTCAACAACCTGCACTTTGAAGTAGTAAAGCTGGCTGTTCTGCTCCTTCATGATGACCTCCTCATCTGAGAGGGCAGTCAACGATTTCGGACACCAGTTCACCATCCGTTTGCCGCGATAGATGAGTCCCTTCTCGTAAAGATCGACAAAAATCCGCTGCACGCAACGGGTGTAATCCTCATCCATCGTGAAGCGCAATCGTGACCAGTCACAACTCGCACCCAGTTTTTTCAACTGCTCAATGATGATGCCACCGTGCTTCTCTTTCCATTCCCAAATGTGTTCCAGCAACTTGTCACGACCCAGGTCATCACGATGCCGCATGGCCTTCTCCTTGATCAACTTTCGCTCGACTACACTCTGTGTGGCAATACCGGCGTGATCGGTCCCCGGCAACCACAACACTTCCTTGCCATCCATGCGCGCCTTGCGGGCGAGGATATCCTGAATCGTGTTGTTCAATACGTGCCCCATGTGAAGCACACCGGTGACGTTTGGTGGCGGGATGACAATCGAATACGCCGGTCGGGATTCGCTCACACGGTCGGGGTCTGCTGTAAAACTGTCGTTCTCCTGCCAGAACGAATACCACTTGGTTTCAACCGCCTGCGGTTCGTAAGCCTTGGAAAGTTCCGTCATCAGTTAATTATTTCAAAGTTACCAAATTGCTCGAAGTGTCGGTCAAACGTCACCACTCGCTTCAATCCCAGTCGCTCCATCACAACGAAGGAAACCGCATCACAAAACGAGTACGATTTGTCCCGGTTATTTTTTAGAATTTCCAACGCCTGATGCTGATCCGGTATGGTTGGATTTTCATAATGCAAAATCGGGTTCTCAAAAAAATCACGTATCACAACCTGCCCCACGAGTCGGCTTCTTGAAAAATAAGCATGCACCTCTGCAAACACAAACGATGTGCTAACCAAACTCAGTCGCCGCCGAAAGAGGTCATGGGCCACAGCTTCCGCAAATGTCTGGCGCTCATCTCGCTTATCCCGACGAGTAATCCAAAAAGATGCGTCTACAAACACTTTACCTTGGCTCATCGAGACGACTTCTCCTCGACCGGTATGACATGCGCACTGACTCCGTGATCTTCTCCTCCTCCGTCGTTGGGCATTGGCACCTCCACCCACTCACCATCCACTTTCATCCATTTTTTCGGACTACCATAGACGTAGTGGTCGTGGTTAATGCCTGCGTCCTCATGCCCCTTGTGATCGGGATCATCCGGTGTCGGTTCAAGCATAGGATTGTTTGTCCATGCGTCCTCCGGCACTTCCATTTTCTCGTCAATGTACGAACGGATCACTGCAGCCATTGGTTCGTCACGGCGTTTGGCCTCCGCTTGGCAAAAATTATATTCAGATTGGCGTAAATAAATCTGCGTACGAACCATTGGCTCTTTTTCGCCCGATGGAATTACCGTAGAAGCCGATTCCCTGAGTAACATTGAATCGGAATCGTTTTCATACACTTTTTTTGCCCTCTTCACGGAGTAATCATACATCGCGATGTATGTATGTCAAATCACTTTTTCAACAACCGAAACTCGATGCTGTCCAAGAGGGCCTGAAGGCTGGCCTCAATGATATTTTCGTTCACCCCGACGGTATACCATCGCTCCCGACCGTCGGTGGATTCAATCAAAACGCGAGTCTGGGCAGCCGTACCGAATAAGCGGGAAGAATTTAGAATCCGCACCTTGTAGTCGGTGAGCTTCACTTTTTTCAGCACCGGATAAAACTCGCATAACGCATTGCGCAACGCCTGATCGAGGGCATTAACCGGGCCGTCTCCATCAGCCACCGTATGCGCCGTCTTGTCACCAACCCGAACTTTAACGGTCGCCTCGCAGACGTGCTCCAGTGCATCGCCACGCATTGAGACGTGATAGGCCTCGAGGCCAAATGCCGGCTCCACCCGGCCCAACGCTTTTCGGATCAGCAATGCCAACGATCCTTCCGCGCCCTCGTAGTCGTAGCCCAAGTGTTCCTGCTCCTTAACGCGTGTGAGGATCGTCTTTAACTCCGGTGTGTCGTTGTCAATGCGGATGCCCATTTCCTGGGCCTTCATCACGATGTTGCTCCGCCCGGCAAGGTCACTCACGAGAATGCGCCGCTTGTTTCCGACCACGTCCGGGTTAGCGTGCTCAAAACTATGCGCCACCTTTTGTACGGCATTCACGTGCATGCCGCCCTTGTGGGCGAAGGCCGTACCGCCCACCCACGGCTGACGGCGGTCCGGGATGATGTTGGCCACCTCATCCACAAAACGCGACAGGTCACGCAATTTTTTGATCCGACTCTTGGGGATTGAGCGCCGCCCCATCTTCAGAGAGATGTTCGGGATGGCGCTGGTCAAATTGCAATTGCCGGTGCGTTCACCGTAGCCGTTGATCGTGCCCTGCACCTGGGTCGCACCCTGATCCACTGCGGAGACGGCGTTGGCCACGGCCAAGCCGATGTCGTTGTGGGTGTGTATGCCCACCTGACAGGAGAGTTCCTTTTTCGCGACTGCCGTGATCTTAGCCACCTCGCTTGGCAGCGTGCCACCGTTGGTGTCGCACAAAACCACAAAATCCGCACCGGCCTCTTCGGCCGCCTTCCATGTGGCCAACGCGTACTCCGGATCATCCTTGTAGCCATCCAGCGCATGCTCGGCATCGTAAATCACCTTGCGCTTGTTCTTTTTGAGAAACGCAATCGTGTCGGCGATCATTGCGATGTTTTCCTTCGGCGTGGTTCGCAACACTTCCTTCACATGCAACAGCCACGTTTTGCCAAAAATGGTGACCACCGGCGTCTTCGCATCGATCAGCAATTTCACCTGCGGGTCGTCCTTGGCATCGATCTTTTTACGGCGGGTCGAGCCGAAGGCTGCAATTTGTACATTCTTCCACTTGCGTTTG
>Ga0209036_1000470_pt1 | contig 17607 bp, 19 predicted proteins | sample MarorgKNORR_S2LV_3_FD_188222 | JGI IMG/M metagenome (GOLD analysis project Ga0209036, IMG submission 188222) | Marine microbial communities from the Southern Atlantic Ocean, analyzing organic carbon cycling - DCM_A/KNORR_S2/LV (SPAdes) (version 2) | ecosystem: Environmental > Aquatic > Marine >... | reverse complement strand
AATAACTGTATTGTTATTTTCAAGCTCTGTATCTCCTTGGATGTTCCCTATCAATATAAAAACAAAGAAGGTTAAAATTAGGTTCATAATCACACCTGCACTCATAACCCAAATTTTTTGTAAAGGTGTTTTTGACTCTAATTCATCATCAGCGCCCTTAAATTCACTGTCCATACTTTCATCCAAAATACCTTTCATTTTTACATATCCGCCAAGAGGTAATAACCCAATAGTATAAACCGTTTCTGAGGGGTTTTTAAAAGATGATAAAGTTTTAGAATAAACTTTTCCCCAACTCAACTTCTTATTTTTAAATGAAAAGAAAAATATATCAATAATTAAACCATTTTTTGTTTTGGTAAAATCAATAAAGTTTGGTGGCATACCAACTGAAAAACGTTCAACACCTACTCCGACACTTCTGGCTGCCCAAAAATGCCCTAGTTCATGAACAAAAACAATTACTCCAATTAGTACTATAAATGCTAAGATATAAATCATGTCGTTTTAATTTGGTTCTAAATATAGCTTAATATTTTCATCTAAAATAAGTAAATCTTCTAAAGAAGGTAGATCATCAGATCCAAATTCGCTTACAACCTCTTTAGTAAGAATGAATATTTGATTAAAGGAAATTTTTTCATCTAGAAATTTTTGTACTATGTAATCATTCGCAATACTCATAACAGCTACTCTATTACCACCTAACTTTATAAGCTCATGTACAAGACCTAGAATGGGATATCTTTTATAATCAGGAGATTGAAATGCAAGACTCAAATCACTTAAATCTAAACTATCGATAGCCAATGTTTTTCTTGCTGGATAGGTTAACGCATATTGTATAGGGACTTTCATATCGGGTGTACCTAAATGTGCTTTGTAGGAACCATCAATAAATTCAACCATTGAATGAATAATTGATTGTGGATGTATTGTAATTTCAATCTGTTCAATATCTATATCAAAAAGCCATAGTGCCTCTACTAACTCTAAAGCTTTGTTCATCATTGTAGCTGAGTCAATTGATATTTTTTTACCCATGTTCCAATTAGGGTGTTTAAGAGCCTGAGCTGGTGCAATTAAATCAAATTCGCTAAGTGGTTTTTCTAGAAATGGACCTCCACTCCCCGTGAGAATTATTTTTTTTAAATCTGAATGATTTTCACCATGTAGACATTGAAAAATTGCAGAATGTTCACTATCAACGGGTATAATTTTAACATTATTTTTTTTTGCAAGAGGCATTATAAAATGCCCTCCTAATACTAAAGACTCTTTGTTGCTTAATGCAATATCTATCCCATTTTTAATAAGTTCTACTGTAGGTTTTAAACCTGAAGTTCCAACAATTGCATTAATTGCTAAATCGATATTTTGAAAAGGAATTTTAGATGAAGAATTTTCTCCATTATAAACTTTAATATTATTGTGATGACAATAGTCAAATAATTCATGGGATGAGTCAATCTTATCAATTGCAACTATCTGTGGTTGGTGTTCTTTTATTTGATCTAATAATAATTCTGAATTTGAATAACAACTAAGGCCAATAACTTTATGTGAATTACTTTTTGATATTACATCTAATGATTGAACCCCAATTGATCCTGTTGAACCCATAACAAAAACATTTTTTTTCATTTGAAATATTAGATAATTCCTCTATTGCTAGACTCATAAAAACTAATGATATCATTGATATGGCTGTTATGGTGAAGCTCTTTTTTAACTTTATCTAGAGCATTTGATTGATTTAATTCTGATCTAAAAAGATATCTATATGCTTTTTTAATATCAGCCTTTTCGTCATCAGAAAATCCTCTTCTAGTCAACCCAATTGAGTTAATCCCTGAGTATTTAACAGGATGTTTACCAGCAAGAATAAATGGAGGAATGTCTTGTACTATTTTTGAATTGGCAGCTACCATTGCATGTTTTCCTACTTTACAAAACTGGTGTACATTACTTGCCCCGCCAAGTATTGCCCAATCATCTATTTCAACATGTCCTCCTAAAGCAACAAGATTGACAAGTATAACGTTATTTCCAATAATACAATCATGAGCAACGTGTACACCTGTCATTATTAGTACATCTTCACCAATTCTAGTTTCACCAGTTTCTTTAGTACCCCTATTTAAAGTAACAAACTCTCTTATTATGGTTCTATCGCCAATAATTAATTTGCTTTTTTCTCCTTCAAACTTTTTATCTTGAGGGATAGCTCCAATACTGCTATTATGAACTAACTGACAGTCGTTTCCAATCTCGGTGAACTCAGATATTGTATTAAAATTACCTATTTTTACGTTATCACCAATTATGACATTATCTTCAATAACATTATAGGCGCCTATCTGAACATTTTTACCAATCTTTGCAGAGCTGGATATAATACTTGTCTGATGTATATTACTAATTTTCTTCTCCTATTTATCTACCACCGAAGCTAAGAACTCAGCTTTAGCAACCAGTTCTTTGTCAACATGACATGTTGCTTCAAATTTAAAAGAATTTAACTTTTCATTTAATACTTTAGCATTAATAATAATTTGATCTCCTGGTATTACATTTTTCAGTATTCTAAAATTGGATACTTTTGATAAGTAAACTAAATGTTCATCAGGATTATCAATATAGTCTAAAATAATTAAACAGGCAGATTGAGCCATAGATTCTAAAAGCAACACTCCTGGCATAACAGGTTTTTCTGGAAAGTGCCCTTGAAAAAAATGTTCATTAAAAGTGACATTTTTAAGAGTTGTAATTTCTTTTTTTTCTTTTTTATCTTCAATCCTATCTATTAATAAAAAAGGATATCTATGTGGGATTACTTTTAATATGTAGTTAATATTTTTCACTTGAATTGATCTTTAAATTCTTTTCTTAATAATCTGGCAAATTCTACATTACCTTTATGGCCACTTTTAATCGCAGTAACATGACCTTTAATTGGCATACCAAGCAAAGCTAAATCTCCAATCAAATCTAATGTCTTATGTCTAACAGGTTCATTTTTAAATCTTAATTGTTGTGATTTATACAGTCCACGAGATCCGCGATGAAACTTAATTCCAAACTTTTCTTTGAATAAATTTACTTCATCTCCATCAATATCAGTATCTACAATTATCACTGCATTACCTACATTACCCCCCTTGATAAGCCCTTGTTTTGCTAGCTCTGTAACTTCACTTAATAGACAAAATGTTCTAGCTGGTGCAATTTGTTTTTCATAATTAGTATATGCATTTTGAATAGAACTATATTGTACATCTAGATCATCAAGATCATATTGAATAGTAAAGGTTGTTTTAAAGCCGTCGTACGGGACAGCTAATACTTCTACATCTTTGTCTTCATCATTATATACTACAGGTTTTGTAATTTCCAAAAAGTTTACAGGTGCATTTTGTTCAACAATTTGACCTTCTTTTAAAGAAGAAACAAAATCCTTAGAACTGCCGTCCATAACTGGTGGTTCTTTACTATTAAGCTCAATTAATAGATTATTAATTCGCATTCCAGCACATGCTGACATAACATGTTCAGTAGTATGTACTCTCACTCCATTCTCCTCAATAGTAGTTCCCCTGGTTAAATCAACTACATTATCAATATCTGGAGTAACAACTTTATCTCCTTTATCGTTTCGGATAAACTTTATTCCAGTATTTTCATCGGCTGGATGAAATGTGACAGTGCTTTGCACTCCTGTATGTAAACCCACACCAGTACATGAAACTGAATATTTAATTGTTTTCTGTTTAGATCCCATCTTTTTTTAACTTTTTTTCAAGCAACTCAAATCTTGTATAGATAGCATCTCTTTTTTGTTTTTCTTTTAGTGGTCTTGCTGGGTTTCCTGCATACATTTCTGAACCTGGAAGAGATTTTAAAACACAAGATCTTGCTGCTATAACAGATTTTGCCCCTATGGTAATATGTGGACCTATATCACTTTTCCCGGCAACAGTAACATAATCTTCAATTGTTGTGCTGCCTCCGATAAAAACTCCTCCTGCAAACAAGCAACCCGTTCCAATAGTTACGTTATGAGCTATATGAACCTGATTATCTAATTTAGTATAATCCGATATTGTTGTATTTTTTACAGAACCTCGATCAATTGTACAAGCTGCTCCAATTTCTACATCGTCGCCAATCACTACTGATTTAATGTGTGGAATTTTGTGATGTGAATTTTCAATTGTGTGATAACCAAAACCATCACTACCTATTACAGTTCCAGCGTTAATTATGGAATTTTTACCAATTATTGTATTATCATATAAAACAACATTATCATGCAGCACTGTATTGTCACCAATGACAGTTCCAGCGTTAATCTTAACACCATTCCCAATAAAGACATTATTCCCCAAAACTACATCATGCTCTACAACTGAAAAAGAACCAATATGAAAATTTGTAGGTTTCTTTACAGAGCTATCAATCACAGAGTGTTCCGATACATTATAAATTGGTACTGGTCTATTATCAAATAAGTCTAGTATTTGAATCATAGATATATATGGATTATCTACTAAAATTCCAGATTGATTTTTAAGATCATCTTCTGATAAAACAACAAAAGCAGAAGCTTTTGAAGATTCAATTTCTTTTTTATACCTAGGCAAAAAAGCAAAAGTAATAGATTCTTTTGATGCTAATTTAATATCATCAACTGTGGAAATGTTGATTGACCCATCACCAATCAATTTACCGCCTACTTTTTTGGCTAACTCTTTAAGAGTAATCAAAAGTGTTGCCCTATTATTCTGCTGACTGATTAGTCTTTCTAAGCTCGTAAAGTACGTCGTCTGTTAAATCAATCGTTGGCTTTGTATACAATGAAGCCTGGGAACCATCAATGATTAAATCAAACCCTTTAGAAATTGCAACAGCATTTACAGCAGACTTAAATTTTTCTACCAACTCAAACTCTAGCTGAGCCTGTTTTCTTGTTAGTTCACCATTAGGGCCAACTTTTGATAATTGATAGCTCTGCATAGAATTATTCATATCAACTATGTCCTGCTCTTTCGCTTTCTTTAATTCTTCTGACATCATTAGGCTTTGTTGCTCATATTCTTTAACCATACTATCTAGTTCAGTCGCCATAGATTGATACTCTTTTTGAATTACCTCTAACTCAAGCTGTAATTGTTGCTCTACGTCCTTAAACTCTTCAAAATCGAGTCTTATCTTTTCAGAAAATACTATACCTATCTTTTGCTGTGAAAAAGCAATTCCTGTTAATAGCAATATTGTTAATATTTTTTTATACACTTTATTCTCCTTATTTAAAAAGTTTGTCCAAATGTAATAGTATACTCCCAACCTTGGGCATTTCCATCACCATTTATATCATCAAAACCATACCCCATATCAAAGCCTAATTTACCAATACCTGGCATAAAAAACCTAACACCAACTCCGGCAGACTTTTTCATAGAAATTGCGCTAAATCTATCAATGTAAAATGGCTCTGTCAATGAGGATGTATTCCATACATTACCCATCTCTCCAAAGGCCATAATATAGATTACCGGATTTTCAGATAATGGGAATCTTAATTCCGTAACAAATCTACCCATTGAATTACCTCCAACAGCTTGACCTGTAACAGTTTGAGGGCCAATTGCATTGTCAGGGTATCCCCTTAAAGCATTACCGTAAGGTATTCCATTACCACCCATAATAAATCTTTCATCAAACGGAACAAAGGATTGAATATCATCAACATCAATAGTTTTTATTACTCCAAGCTTTACTGAGTTATAAAGAATAACTTTTGAAAAAGTTGGTGTAAACCAATCTAATGTCAACATATGTTTTTGAAAATTCTCATTTCCTCCAAGAAATCCGCCTGAATAGGTGTTTTCTAAAATAAAAGTGGAGCCATTTGTTGGGAATTCCGCTCTGTTTCTGCTATCTCTAGAAAGAACTTGAGAAAGGCTTATACCTCTGGTTTTTTGAAGACCGCCAATATAATTATCTATATCGTCCTGCGATCCTTCATACTCTTTTTGCATCACTTTTGCTGACCACATTACCCTAAAAAAATCATCTGGCCATTCTAGTCTTCTTCCAAAGCTTGCTACTGCACCAGCAACTGTAAAGTCTAGAGGGAAATAATAATTAGTAGACGAACCTCTGAAAGAGTAAAAAAGAGATGCACCAACTAAATAAGGGCTATCATTTATCATTGGATCTTGAAAACTTACATTCATTGATCTATACTTTGATGGTTCTTGAGTCGTATAAACTGAAAAATTAGTACCTGTACTTAAACCAACATTTAGCTTTTGTCCTTTACCTCTAAAATTATCAAACTCAACACCAGCTCCTCCTGTGATACCATACTCACCTGTAAACCCAAGATTGGCATTAATTCTTTGAGTAGATTTTTTTTCTTCTACGACAAAATCAAGATTTACCTTATCATCTGAAATAGGTGTTACATCTGGTATGACATTATCAAAATAATTTAAAATCCAAATATCTCTTTGACTGCGCATTAATTTTGATCTACTAAACACATCGCCTGGATAAAGTTTTAATTCTCTTCTGATTACATTTTCTCTTGTTTTTTCATTTCCTGAAACAAATATATTTTCGACATATACTTTATTCCCTTCATTAAAAACAAACTTAACATCTAACGAGTCCTGACCTGCAGGTACAATTTCTGGAGTAACACTACTAAAAATATATCCTTTATCTTGATAAGTGCTCATCATATTTTCATAAACAGACTTATCAAATTGCTCTTTAGAATACATATCCCCACTTTGCATTCCTAGCAATCTATTAAGCTCTTCTTTTTCAGCAATCTGGTTTCCTTCAAAGATAAAATTTCTATAGTAATACTTAGGGCCTTCTTCAATCTCAATCTGTAGAGTAAGAGAGGAATCTTCTTCGTTAACTATCAAAGAATCACTTAAAACTCTGAAATCTCTATGCCCTTCGTTTTGATAGAATGAAGTTAAGGTTGCTTTATCTTCATTAAAGGTCTTAGGATCATAATTTTTAACCCAAAATGTCCACCATTTTTTTTGCTTTGTATTAGATAATTCTTTTCTAAGCTTACGATTTGAAAAGCTATTGTTGCCTTCAAAAACAATGTTTTTCAGCTGATATTTTTTGTTTTCCTTTATTGTAAATAAAATATCTCTAGCGTAATCAACTCTTACTATAGTATCTTGGGGAACTACAACAGAAGATGAAACCTCAACATTAAAATATCCATCTTCTTTATAAATTTCTGTTATTTTTCTTGAAGCCTTATCAAGCGAATTCGGTTTAATTCTTTGACCAGATTTAATTTCAAGTTTTTCCCTAAACCTTGCCTCTCTTACAGTCATGCCTTCAAATAATACCTGATTTAAAATAGGACTTTCAGCAACCTTGATTGTTATTTCTACGCCATATTGAGATTCATTATTTAAAACAATGTTTACATCCTCAAATAGGCCTAAATCCCACAATCTCGTAATTGCTGTTGAAATATCTGATCTTTGAATTTGGGTGCCATCTCTAAGCCCCGCAGAATATTTAATCATCTTGTCAGACGTTGTGGTGTTACCTTCCACATTAACACGAGACAGGGTAACCTGTTGTGAAAATAAGCTTGTTATAAAACACGCCAATAAAATAAGTATTTTAAACATCCTCATTATTTACACTTTTCCATAAGTTCTGTTTCTGTTTTCATATTCATTAAATGCTTTTTTTAAATCTTCGCTATCAAATTCTGGCCAATTTTTAGCACTTGTATAAATTTCCGTATATGCCGATTGCCATAATAAAAAATTACTCAATCTATATTCTCCTCCTGTTCTAATAATTAGGTCAGGATCTGGCAATTCAGGGCAATATAAGTGATTTTTAAGAATATCTTCATTAATTATTTTCTCTCCACTTTCTATAATTGAATTTATGGCATCAATTATTTCTTGTCTTCCTCCATAACTAAGCGCCAACGTCAAAACTAAACCTGTATTATTTTTAGTTTTCTCAATTGTATATAAAGTAAATTCCCTTGTTTTTTTAGGTAAATCCTCTATCTTTCCAACTACATTAAACCTAATATTGTTCCTAAGCATATTTTCTAATTCACCTTCAAGCATTATTGATAACAAGTCCATCAAAGTTTCTACTTCGTCCTTTGGTCTAGACCAATTTTCTTTTGAAAAAGTATATAAGGTTAAATAAGGTATTTTTTTCTGAACACAAGCATCAATGATTTTTTTGGCAGTTTGAGCACCAACTTGATGACCAAAAACTCTTGGTTTTTCTTGATTTATTGCCCATCTCCCGTTGCCGTCCATTATAATTGCAAGATGATTCATTAGGGGTGTGCTCATATTAATGCTCAAGGCTTTTAGCTATTTTAATAAAAATATCTGATACGGGGTGCACACTATCAGAAAAAACTAGTGGTTCCCCTTTATCGATTGATTTCATTAAATCTTCTGAATATGGAATTTCTCCAAGCAAGGGGATTTCAAGTCGTTTACTCTCATTCAACCCACCACCTTTTTTAAATAAATGAAATTTATGACTAAACGACATATCATCATTTAGAGATATTTTTTTATTATTAAGATATAATTCAACATCTGGAATTTTTTGATCAGAAATATTTACTTTACCATTTATTTCCATGAATGACATATTTTCAATAACACCCAATAAAGGTGTTTTTACTTTATTGAACATATCTGCACCTTTTCGAACATCAGTTAAAGCAATGTCATTTGGTGTAGTAACAATTATTGCTCCATCTAGTGGAATTTTTTGTGAAAGAGTCAATTGCACATCTCCTGTTCCAGGAGGAAGGTCAAGTATCAAGTAATCTAGATCGCCCCAAACAACATCTTTAAAAAATTGTTCAGTCATTTTAGCGACTAATGGGCCTCTCCAAACTACAGGGGCTTGGTTGCCGCTTATAAATCCAAAACTCATTAACTTCAAATTATCTTTTTGAATAGGAATTATTTTTTGCTGGTCATTTACTGCTGGGTTTTCATTTACACCCATTGTAATTGGCAGAGAAGGGCCATAAATATCTAAATCTAATAATCCAGTTTTATGACCTGCTGCTGATAATGCAGCAGCTAAATTTAAAGCAATAGTTGATTTTCCTACACCACCTTTTCCACTAGCAACTGCAATTATATTTTTAATATTCCCTTCAACATTTGCATCCTTGTTTGACGTATCTACTGTTTTGCGAGTTGGTTGATCTAAAACCTTAATTTTGAGCTCGTAATTATCAGTTTTAAGTTTGTCGGAAATCTCTTGAACTAATTGATTTTTCTTTTCTTCGTTTGAAGAAGAGATAGCAAGAATAATAGTAACAATATTTTTATCAATAACAACTTCTTTAACCATACCAAAAGAAACAACATCTCTGTTAAATCCAGGATAATTAATTTGTTTTAATTGTTCTAATATTTGATTTTTATCCATTTAATAATATTAGTTGATTGTAAAAATAGACAACGAATGTGAAAAATGTTATAAAATTATCTTTCTTGACCGAAGAATGTGTAGTTTTTGTCAATTGATGTTTCATATTCATCGGGGACTTCGTCTTCATCATAGATTGCATCTACAGGACATTCCGGTTCACATGCTCCACAATCAATACATTCTTCTGGATTTATATATAATTGCTTGTTTGTTGCATCATAGCCATCTTCCTTGGCTTCTTCGCCTGAACCTTCAGGGTCATCGGGACCATGAATGCAGTCAACAGGGCAGACTTCAACACATGCTGTGTCACATGTTCCAACGCAAGGATCTGTTATAATGTATGTCATAATTAGGTTAATTATACGTAGTTTCAATCCGATGTTCAAACAAAAAAACTTAAATTTATTTCTACTATCAGTCCCCTTAATGAATTCGATAGCCAGGGCTATTTATGATGTAGCATTTATATGGCTTGTTTTAGAATTAACCAACTCAGAAAGAATAACTGGTTTAGTTGCAATGACATCATACTTGCCAGCTATACTTTGCGGACTATTTATTGGAGCAATTGTTGATCTTTTTTCAAAAACCAGAATGATATCATTTGCAACAATAATGCAGGGATTGATTTTGACGCTAATTCCAATACTATTTTTTTTCGATATAAAATCTGTTTGGGTTATTGTTTTAATTGCATTTTTTCATAATGCTTTTGGGCTACCGATGGTACCTGCGTTTAATGCCTATCTACCAACACAAATTGAAAAAGATGGTCTTTTAAAAGCAAACTCAATTGTAAATATCTCTTGGCAAACAGCTGTATTAATAGGGCCAATTATTGCTGCCCAACTATTGACAGTCTATGACGTGGAAAATTTATTTCTTTTCTGTCTTGTGTTCTATTTCATAGCTGCTTTTATTACATCCCTTGCTCCCAAAGACAAAGTTGAAAAAGAAGAAATCAATTTTAAAAAGATTTTCAACAAAACAAAGGAAGGTATACTATATCTTAAAAAACATACAACCTTTGCTTTTATTATTTTGTTAACACTGCTAAGCAACCTATTTGTCATGGGACCTGCTATTGTAGGTATACCAATTTTGGTTAAACTTTATTTAGGAGGAACAGCTTCTGATTTTGCACTTGTTGAAGCGTTTGTTGGTCTTGGTATGCTCATTGGAACTGCTACTGTTTATAAAATTGGTCACAAATTCAATCATGGGACTTTATTTCTATTAGGACTTTTTATCGATGGCGCAAGTTTTTGCTTTTATTACTTTATTGAAACTATGACACAATTAAACTTTTGGTCATGTGTTCATGGTATAGGAATTCCTTTTTTAATTATTTCAAGGGTATCTATAATGCAAAAGAATATCCCAGAAAAATTGTTGGGTAGAATATTTGCAATCATTTCTGTTTCCATCTTAAGTATGACGGCAGTTTCAAGTGGGATTATAGGTTTTTTGGCTGAGTTCATGAGTATTCATGAAATATTTTTATTGTTCGGTATTCTCGCTGGATTATGCGGTATTGCAGGGGTATTACATCCTAAGGTTAGATATTTAAACTAAAAGTTCTGATACTCTTTTTTTAGTCAAATCTCTTAACTCTTCAACTGTAAGATCTTTATAATCTTCTGGAGTAATTGGTTCTCCGAAAACTGTTATTAGTTTACCTGGATTAACAACCCAACTAGTTCTCACATTTGCTCGATAAGCTCCAATTAATCCAACAGGTACAATTGATGCTACATTTGTACTCTTTACAAAATGAAATCCACCCTTTTTAAATTCACCCATTTCGCCAGTAAGAGTTCTTTGTCCCTCTGGTGAAAAAACCATTGAATCACCATCTTTAACTAATATTTTTTCTGCAGCTTTTAATGTTGCTTTTGCCTGGTCAGTATTGTCATGAGTGATAGGATATGCTCCATATCTTTTAACAAAAAATCCAAAAAGTGGCCATTTAAAAATCCCCTCCCAGCCTATAGCATTTACATAATAAGGAATTGCACCTCCAAGCATAAAAACATCAAACATAGATTCATGATTAAACATAAAAATATATGGTCCATTTTCTTGTTTAGGAACTTGCCCTTTTACACTAAAAGATTGAAAAGATACTAACATTAGAAGTTTAGCAGATAAAGGTATTAAAGGATAATATGCATTTCTCATGTGTGTAAAATATGAGCAGACAATACCTACGATTAAAAACAAAACAAATATAGGTAAAAATAGAGCAAATACAATTGCAGATATTAGTGTTTTTATCATCTCGAGCTATTTTAATCTAACTTTTTAAGAATATCTAACATTTTGTGGTTTGCTTTTGGCAAAGGGTAATTTTCAATTTCTTGAATATTAATCCATTTATACTGTTGTTTGATTAATAATTTTTTTATTGATCTTGGTTTTGAAATAAATAATGAAATATCAACACCAAAATGAGAATATTTATGCTTAACATTTCCCAAATATATTGGATTAGATATTGTTAGGTTTGTTTCTTCTTTTATTTCACGAATGACTGCTTCATATGCATTTTCATTTCTTTCAATTTTCCCCCCAGGAAATTCCCATAAACCTGATAAAAGTTTTGAATTTTCTCTTCTAGATATTAAAATTTTATTCTGATATTCAATAACTGATACAGCAATATTATATGTCGGAATTTTTTTGGAAATCTTAGGGAATGGATATAAAGTAGGATTGGATGAAGAGTGAGCCTTACAATCCTTTTTTAACGGGCATTTATTACAGAAAGTTACATTTGATGTACATAACGAACTGCCTAAATCCATCAAAGCTTCATTATAGTCTCCCGGCCTATCAATACTCTGATTTTTTTCTAAAAATGTAATGACTCTTTTTTGATTTCGCTTTGTCTTAGATTTAAGTCCTAAAATTCTATATCCAATTCTTTCTAAATTTGTATCAATACCAACAAAGGGCTTATGAAAAGCAATGGATAAAATAGTTTTTGCAGTATAGTCACCAACGCCTGGCAGTTTTCTCAAATCTTCATAATTATTTGGAAACGAAGACTCAATTAATTGAGAAGCTTTATGCATATTTTTGCATCGAGAATAGTACCCCAAACCTTCCCACATTTTTAAAACTTTATCATATTCAGCATTTCTTAATGACTTAAGTGTGGGGTATTTTTTCATCCATTTTTTAAAATAAGGGATTACTGTTTTGACTTGAGTTTGCTGTAACATTATTTCAGCCACCCAAACGCGATAAGGGTTTCTCCCATGTCTCCATGGGAGATTTCTTTTATTTAAATCAAACCATTTTAGCAGCTTATTTTGAATCATTAAGCTACAATTTAATAATTTAACTACAAGTTGTATCGATTAAAGCTGCGCAAGCTTTATAAGGGTCTACATTAGAGGCGGGTCTTCTATCTTCTAAATATCCCTTACCATCATTTGCTACCCCCATAGGGATTCTTATAGATGCACCCCTGTCGCTAACTCCATATTTAAATTCATTGATACTGCATGTTTCATGGTCACCTGTTAGTCGCTCTGCATTAGCATCTCCATAAACAGCTATATGTTTATCTATATTTTGGCCAAGTTTTTCACATGCATCTTCAATAACCTTTAAACCTCCATCTGCTCTCATTGATTCTGTGCTATAGTTAATGTGAGCTCCAGAACCATTCCAATCACCTTTTATCGGCTTTGGATGAAGTTCTACTCTCAGACCATATTCTTCTCCTACTCTTTCAAGTAACCACCTTGCAACCCATAATTGATCGCCGACTTCTAGAGCAGGTAAGGGTCCAACTTGATACTCCCATTGTCCTAACATTACTTCTGCGTTTATTCCTGATACTTCTAATCCTGCTTCTAAACATAAGTCTAGGTGATCTTCAACCATAGAGCGAGCAGCTACATCTTCCGAGCCAACACTGCAATAGTAAGGTCCTTGAGGTCTTTCAGGAAATCCTTCTTCAGGCCATCCAGCAGGCTGTTTTCCATCCATGAGCGTATACTCTTGCTCAATACCAAACCAAGGCTTGTGCTCTTTGAATTTTTCAGCGATTCCTACTAAAGCTGCCCTAGAATTAGATCTATGAGGTGTTCCATCAGGATTACAAACCTCATTCATTACTAAAATATTTTCTCCACCACGAATTGGATCAGGACACATCCATACTGGTTTCAACAAACAATCACTATCTCCTCCATCTGCCTGCAATGTGCTAGACCCATCAAAACCCCAGGTTGGAAGCTCTGAAACAGAAGAAACTGCTCCATCTAATACTTTGGTTTTTGATCTTAAGTTTGCAGTAGGTTCATATCCATCAATCCAGATATATTCTGCTTTTACCTTCATTTTTACCCCTTTTTTTAAAAATTGAAATGGTTAATACCCATAAAATATATTTATAAAAACAGATAAAAAGAATTAATAATTTATTTAATTACTATTTTTTACCTAATATATTAAGGTCAATTGTGGTTTCTTCCTTATAAGTAGAAAGAACTAGATTAGACTGTGTTCTCGAAACACCAGGCCAGTTTTGGATTTCGTACAATAAATCTTCGAGAGCTTGAGAATTTTCCACTCTTACTTTAAGAATATGAGAACCTCCTCCTGTAATAGAATGACATTCCATTACAGCTTTACAATTATTTGCTTCTTCTACAAATTTTTCATAGTGGTCAGAGTGTTCACTGACAATGAAAACAAAAGCTGTTAGATCTAAACCAGCTTTTTTATGATCTAATATTGCTACAAACTTATTTATAAATCCTTTTTCAGTAAGTTTTTTTATTCTCTCACCTACAGCAGGAATTGAAAGCTTCACGCTTTTGGCTATATCGCTAGCAGATGCTTTACCATCTTTTTGAACTATCTCAAGTATTGATATATCAATTTTATCTATCATAATTAAAATTATTAGCTGAAATTAAAAATAAATTAATAAATTATTGTTACTTCTAATAATATAGTTAATGAATTAATGTTTTACAAAATAAGTAGTTATGAACAAAAAAATAGATTTAAATACTCTTTTAGATAGAATAGACGCTCTTGAGTCAAGAATAGAAAAGCTTGATCCTACTAGCAAAAGAAAACTCCCTAGTAAAAAAGAACAGATTGAAAACATAAAATCTAATTTAGAAGAATGGTCTCAAAAATTTCCAACACTAGATATAGAGTTTGAGTTATTAAAAATGCTTGATTGGTTGAAAGCAAATCAAAAGCGTAAAAAAGATTATAGGGCTTTTTTTAGAAATTGGCTTCGGAAGTCTTCAAATTCAATTGAAAAAAATGTCCAAGATGTTTATCGATATATTTATGGGTGTAAAAATAATAAAGACTGTAAACATCAAGAGTCGGAATACAAAGATATGGTTATTTTCTGCAAACAATGCGATTCGCAAAAAAAGATTATTAAATCGATAAGAGCCTAATCTTCTTTTTCAATTAATAAATTAAAACTTCCAGAAAGTTCACTTGTAAAAACAATATCAATTTTATGTTCTCCTAATGTTTTTATTGGAGAAGATAGAATAATGTATTTTTTATCAATTGTGATTCCGTTCTCATCTAAAAGTTTTGCGATATCAATTTTTGTAACAGATCCAAACAACTTGTCACCTTCTTCTGATTTCATTTTTAAAGAAAGGTCAAGTTTTTCTAATTCTTTTAAAACTGAATTAAGACTATCTTTTTGTCTTTCAAGCTTTCTTTCTTCTACTCTATTGGCCTCTTCGAAGCTTTTCTGTTGTTGTTCTGTAAAAAGTATAGCAAGCTTCTGTGGCATCAAATAATTTCGAGCGAATCCAGGTTTAACTTCAACAACATCACCTTTTTGGCCCAACTTATGAACGTCTTCTTTTAAAATAATTTTCATTTTAATCCCTATCAACTGCAGCAAATGGAAGTAATGCAATATTCCTTGCTCGTTTAATTGCTACTACAAGCTTTCTATGCATTTTACTGCTCGTACCAGTTACTCTTCTTGGAGTTATCTTGCCTTGATCATTTATAAATTTTGTTAAAAGCTTAACATCTTTATAGTCAATTTCTTGAATGTTATTTCTTTTGAAATAACAGGATTTTTTTCTACTGGACAACATTAGTTTTCCTCCTGAGTTTTGTCTTCATCTTTTGAGCCTTCTTCTTGTGATGGCTCATTGGAAGGCTTTTCATCCAACTTAACAATCATATACTTCATAACTTCCTTATTCAAATTTAAAAACACTTTAAACTCATTTACAAAATCAGCATTATTAAATTCTGTATTAAGTAGTACAAAGTTTCCATACTTATGTTTTTTAACATTATATGCTAATTGCTTTTTGCCCCAAAAGTCATGATTAACAATACCATGCTTCTTCTTTTCTACAAAGCCTGAAACTTCACTCATAACTTCAGCAATTTGTTCCTTATTGGAATTTGGATTTAAAATATATAATACTTCATAATAATTCATAATCTTCTCCATTATATTAGTGGCGCTATTACAAGCGATACCACTGATATCAATTTGATTAAAATATTTAATGATGGTCCTGCTGTGTCTTTAAAAGGATCACCTACGGTATCACCAACAACTGCTGCTTTATGAGCTGTGCTACCTTTTCCGCCATGGTGGCCGGATTCAATATATTTTTTTGCATTATCCCATGATCCACCAGCATTGGACATAAATATAGCTAACAATACTCCTGTTACTGTAACTCCAGCCAAGATACCTCCAAGCATTTCTTTCTGGCCTAGAACCAATCCAAAAACAATAGGAGTAAAGACTGCTAATGCGCCAGGAAGAACCATTTTATTGATAGCTGCTGATGTAGCAATATCAACACATTTAGCATAATCAGCTTTAGCTTTTCCATCTAATAAGCCTTTAATTTCTCTAAACTGCCTTCTTACCTCTTCAATCATTTCAAAAGCAGCATCTCCAACAGCCTGCATAGCAAGTGCAGAAAATACAAATGGTAAAGCTGAGCCAATTAATAATCCTGCCATAACATATGGGTTGTTGATATCTAAAGTAAGCCCTCCAACTGTTTCTCTAAATGCTGCAAAAAGTGCTAGAGAAGTCAATGCTGCAGAACCAATAGCAAAGCCTTTCCCAATTGCGGCTGTTGTATTTCCAACTGCATCAAGTTTATCAGTTCTTTCACGGACTTCTTTTGGTAGTTCCGCCATTTCTGCAATACCACCTGCATTATCAGCAATTGGTCCATATGCGTCAACGGCTAATTGAATCCCAATTGTTGACAACATACCAAGCGCAGCTAACGCAATTCCATATAGATGGGCAAAATGATATGCTCCTAATATAGACATTGCAATTACTAACACCGGTAAAGCAGTAGAAAACATTCCATTAGCTAAACCAGAAATAATGTTAGTGGCTGAGCCAGTTTCACTAGCAGCTGCTACGTTCTGAGAAGGTTTTTGGTGATCAGAGGTATAATATTCAGTTAAAACTCCAATCAAAATACCAGATACTAAACCAACAACAGTTGCAAGAAAAAGGTCTAAAGCTTGAACATTTTGATACCCATCAGCTAGCGCTACTGGATTTTCAATCAGCTTACCAATTAAAAAATAACTCACAATCGTCATGACAGCGCCTGAACCAAACACTCCAATATTAAGCGCAGTCTGAGGATTACCGCCCTCTTTAGTTTTTACAAAAAAAGTACCAAATATTGAAACTAAAATTCCTGACGCAGCTAAAAATAATGGTAAAAATACTAGACTTTTCTCTCCTGCGGTTGCGGCTAAAACCATAGCTCCAATCATTGAACCAACATATGACTCAAAAAGATCTGCTCCCATTCCTGCAACATCACCAACATTATCACCAACATTATCTGCAATAGTTGCTGGATTTCTTGGATCGTCCTCTGGGATTCCTGCTTCCACCTTTCCAACTAGATCCGCACCAACGTCGGCCGCTTTTGTATAAATACCTCCACCTACACGAGCAAATAATGCTATAGATGAAGCACCCATTGCAAAACCTGAAACTTTAGTCATAACTAAAGAAAAGTTTGCAGACTCTCCTAAACCGCCGTATAAGAAAAACAGAAGAGATAGACCTAAAATACCTAAACCTACAACGTTCAT
>Ga0209036_1000468_pt1 | contig 17642 bp, 16 predicted proteins | sample MarorgKNORR_S2LV_3_FD_188222 | JGI IMG/M metagenome (GOLD analysis project Ga0209036, IMG submission 188222) | Marine microbial communities from the Southern Atlantic Ocean, analyzing organic carbon cycling - DCM_A/KNORR_S2/LV (SPAdes) (version 2) | ecosystem: Environmental > Aquatic > Marine >... | reverse complement strand
TTTTCCTGGTCTAGAGAGGAATTCTGGATGATATTGACATGCAATAAAAAATGGGTGATTTTTTAATTCTATTAACTCTACTAATCGACCATCAGGTGAAGTACCACTAATTACATACCCAGATTCCATTAGTAGAGTTCTGTATGAATTATTGAATTCATAACGATGTCTATGCCTTTCGTAAACAACTTCTTCGTTGTATAAACTTTGTCCGGTTGTGTTTGCTTGAAGTCTACAAGGATATACTCCTAATCTCATTGTTCCTCCTAGATCAACGACGTCTTGTTGTTCTGGAAGTAAGTGAATTACTGGGTGTTTTGAATTCGGATTTAGTTCGGCACTAGATGCATCTTCTAAACCAGCGATATTGCGAGCCCATTCAATGACAGCACATTGCATACCTAAGCAAAGCCCTAAAAAAGGTACTCTTTGCTCCCTTGCCCATCTAATAGCAGCTATTTTCCCATTGACGCCACGGTTACCAAAACCTCCTGGAACGACAATTGCGTCCATTCCCTGCAGTAGTTTTTCAGCTCCCTCGGATTCTATGTTTTCCGCATTGACCCAGTGAAGATCTAAAGATGCATCATGAGAGATACATGCGTGACGTAATGCTTCGACTACTGATAAGTAGGCATCATTTAATTGTACATATTTGCCAACTAATGCAACTTTGACAGAAGGACCTGGATTGCGCAATTTATGGACTAATCGTTCCCAGTCTTTTAAATCACTTTCATGATCATTCAGGTCCAAGCAATCTAATACTTCCTTACAAAGTCCCTCATCTTTGAGCGCTAATGGTACTGAGTAAATACTGTCAGCATCTAAGGATGCTATGACCGCATCAGAGTTAACTCCACAGAAACCCCCTATTTTATTTTTTAATTCATCATTAATAGGCCTATCACTGCGACAAACTAAAATATCTGGCTGAATACCTATAGAACGCAATTCTTTTACTGAGTGCTGTGTTGGCTTGGTTTTAATTTCTCCAGATGTACCTATGTAAGGCAATAATGTGACGTGAACATAAACAACATCGTTTCTTTTTACATCTCCTTTAAATTCTCTTATTGCTTCAAGAAAAGGTAGAGATTCAATATCTCCAACTGTTCCTCCAATTTCTGATATCACTACATCTGCACCACTATTGTTTGCTACACGTTTAATTCTTTCGCGAATTTCACGAGTGATGTGGGGGATGACTTGAACTGTCCTTCCGTCATAGTCACCTCTTCTTTCTTTATTAATAACAGCTTGATAAATGGAACCTGTCGTGACACTGTTTAGTCTTGACATTGCAGTGTCTGTAAAGCGCTCATAATGCCCAAGGTCCAAATCAGTTTCAGCCCCGTCTTCAGTTACAAAAACTTCTCCATGTTGAAATGGGCTCATCGTCCCAGGATCAACATTTAAATATGGGTCAAGCTTCAAAATCGAAACACTGTACCCTTTTGATTTAAGTAGTCTGCCAAGACTTGCGGCAACAATTCCTTTGCCAATGCTTGAAACTACACCACCAGTGACGAAAACAAATTTTGCCATTTACTTTTCAATCATTCTTTAAGCTACCTTGATCTAGGTAAACGCCAAGAAATTTACATATTTTCTCTTTAGGATAATGTTTTTACCGCTAATTTCTAGTAATTCAATCAGGATCTATCCAAGTAGAAGCTATGTGGAGGTCTTCTAATTGTTTGTTTTCCACGTTTGCAGGCGCTTTAGCCATAGAACAACGAGCTTGTTGTGTTTTTGGAAAAGCAATAGTATCTCTAATTGAATCTTCATTGGCTAAGAGCATAACTATTCTGTCCAGTCCAAATGCAATCCCACCATGTGGTGGAGCACCCATGGCAAGGGCATCAATTAAAAAACCAAATTGCTCTTCTGCTTCATTTTTTGATAGACCAATTACTTCTAGTACGGTTTTTTGAAGTTCTGAGTTGTGAATTCTTAAAGATCCCCCGCCAATTTCTAATCCATTAAGAACTAGATCATACGCTTGAGCATTTGAATTGGGTAATTTGTCTTTCCATAGGCTTTCTGATTCACCAATATCTTCAGGCTTAGGAGCACAGAAAGGATGATGAATTGCTTCAAGACGATTTTCATCAGAATTGAATTCAAACATAGGAAAATCAGTGACCCAAAGAAAATTCCACTGAGTTTTTAATTCGTTGTCTGAGATTATCTTTAGATCTTTCGCAATAAATTGACGAACTCTATCTAAGGTTCTATTAACAATGTTTGTGGGCCCTGCACCAAAAAGTATTAGATCACCAGGTTTAGCTTGGGTTTTTAATAGGAGTTCTTTTATTTGCGAGGTAGTTAAATTATCTTTTATGGCTCCAATTGTATCGACTTCTTGATCATCTCGAACCCTGATAAATGCTAGTCCACCAGCGCCAGCCTTTTGGGCTTCGCTAAAAATATCTCCACCCGGTTTTATTCTTACATTACTAATCAAATTATTTCCATCCTCAATGGTGATGCACTTAACGCATCCACCAGAAGAAATAGCATTTGAAAAAACTTTAAATCCACTTTTGGAAAATAAATCACTTGTGTTGACAAGCTCCATTCCATATCGAGTATCAGGTCTGTCAGTTCCAAAACGATCCATAGATTCTTGCCAAGTCATTCTCGGAAATGGAGTTTGGAGATCAATCCCTTTAATTTTTTTCCATATACTTACAATTAATTTTTCATTTAATTCGATGATCTCTTTTTCCTCCATAAAACTCATTTCAATATCTAATTGAGTAAATTCTGGTTGCCTGTCTGCGCGTAAATCTTCATCACGAAAACAACGAGCGACTTGGTAATAACGTTCAACTCCACCAACCATCAACAATTGTTTGAATAATTGTGGGGATTGCGGTAAAGCAAAAAACTCGCCACCACATACACGTGAGGGTACTAAGTAATCTCTGGCTCCTTCAGGAGTTGAGCGAGTCAAAATTGGTGTTTCAACTTCTATAAATCCTTCGTTTTCAAGAAAACTTCTAGCCGCTTTGACAGTGTTATGTCTCAATCGAAGATTATTATTCATTCTCTCTCTTCTGAGATCTAAATATCTATGCCTTAGCCTGATTTCTTCTTTAACACTCTCCTCATCATGAATTGACACTGAGAAAGGAAGTGTACTAGTGACAGTATTGAGAATTTTTATATTTTTAGCTAAGACTTCTACTTCACCGGTTGGGATTTTTGTATTAATAGCTTCGTCAGGTCTTGCTCTTACTAATCCATTGATCTGAAGAACAGTCTCATTTCTAAGACTCTCAGCGATGCTAAAAAGATCCTGACCTTGATCTGGATCAACTGTGATTTGAATTGTTCCAGAACGGTCTCTTAGATCAATAAAAATTACTCCGCCATGATCCCTTCTGCGATCAACCCAACCACATAGTTGAACATTTGCGCTAATTGCGGAAGCTCGTAGTTCTCCACAAGTCTTATTGCGCATAAAATTCTCAATCATCATGAATAATGAGTTTCCCACAAAGACCGGCTTTTATGCACAACACAGTTTCTACTTGCTCAAAAACCTTTTCGATAGAAAGGTCTTTTTACGATTATTGCAGGATGTTTTTTTCCTCTAATTTCTACTTCTATTTGAGTATTGACTTTTGCAATTTCGCTTGGCACATAAGCAAGAGCTATGGGTTTTTGCAATGTTGGAGACCATGTTCCGCTAGTGACTATTCCAACAGTTTCGCTGTTGTATAGAACTGGATATCCTTTTCTTGCAATTCCTTTATCAAGGACTTGAATACCAACAAGTTTTTTTTGCGTTCCAACTTCGGCTTGTTTTTCTAGAGCTTTCCTACCTATGAAATCATTAGGCATTTCTAAATGAACTAACCAACCCAAGCCAGCTTCAAAGGGAGTTGTATCTAGGTTGATATCGTTGCCATATAAATGCATAGAAGCCTCTAACCGCAGTGTATCTCTTGCTCCTAGCCCGCATGGAGTAACTCCCGACGCAATTAGACTCTTCCAGATAGACTTTGCTGTTTCAGGAGATGACAAGAATTCGAAACCTTCCTCTCCTGTATAACCAGTTCGTGCAATAAAAATTGATTCTTGTGAGTTTATTAGATTGGGATTTGAAGTGATAGTTCTGTGACCAAAACGTGGCAAATTAGATAAAGGCTCTTCGAGAATTTTCTCAAGTGTACTGATAGATTCTGGACCTTGGATCGCAATTAATGCACCCTCTGGCATGAATTCGGATATTGTAATTTCCTTTTTAGAAAGATTTGAACTCAACCATTCAATGTCAGATTCTTTTCTTGCCGCATTAATAACTAGAACTATACTCTCTTCATTTGTATCTAAAACTCCTTGGTCATAAATGATTAGATCGTCTTGAATTCCTCCATTTTCTTTTAAAAAAACTGTATAACACGCTTCACTAGGTCCTATTCGAAACACGTCTGAGGGAACTAAATTTTGTAATGCACTTTTGATATTTTTACCTTTTAATTGCACAACACCCATGTGAGATATGTCGAACATTCCAACATTTTTTCTTACTGCATTGTGTTCTTCTATTAACCCAGAAAAACTAACAGGCATTTCCCAATTTGCAAAAGGGACCATTTTACCGCCTAATTCTTTGCATTCTTGATAAAGAGGAGTTTGCAGTAATTTCATTTTTTGTTGAACAGTAAAAGAAATTCACAATTAATAACGTGAACTTATAAGAATTTCTAAAACTAAATTTAATGCTTTGTGGCTCGATCCGGAAAGTTTTACTACTCTATGAGTCTTGGGTTAAGACTTAATGACTGCAAAAAGATCTTGTAGGAGCTGCAATCAATGTGTTTCAAGTCATTTTGATTCATTCTCATGGTGCAAACTTAGAAAAATAAAAATACATTCTGAGATATCTTCATTTGTTTCTTGTGGTCATTGGATAAAAAAAGAACCTAATTTCCCAAAGATTTCTGAAAAATTTGTTCATCAACAACTCGATTTTGGAAAGGTGTTAGTTGAATGAAAACTTAAATGCAAATTTTTTAGGATGATTTGTCCAATAACATAATTAATGAACGTATAACTTTTGCAGCAAGGATGCTACTAATACCAGTGTTATCTAATTTGGGAGATAATTCGACTACATCAGCACCAATTAAATTATGAGACTTAATCACATTTATTATTGCTGCAAAATCTCCCCAAAAATAGCCCCCGGGCTCAGGAGTGCCAGTTCCTGGCATTACAGAGGGATCAAACCAATCTAAATCAAAAGTTAAATAGATTGGTCTCCCTTTAAAACTTTTTAGAGCTTCTTCTAAAGATTTTGCATTCTCTCCTAAAGTATGTTGAATTAACCTTTTACTATTATTCATTTCAAGAAATTCTGATTTTGTTCCACTTCTTATTCCTATTTGAAAGATCTTTTTGCTAGGTAGTATTTCTAAACATCTTTTCATAGTACATGCATGACTTAATTTACTACCTAACCATTCATCTCTAAGGTCTGCATGAGCATCTAATTGAAGCATAATTAAGTCAGGATAATTAGTAATTATTGATTTAATAACCCCACTTGTTATTGAATGTTCTCCACCAATAATAAGAGGCTTTAAATTATTTTTAAGTAAAATATTTGTAGCATCGCTTATATAATCAAGTGTTAATTTTGCATCTCCAAGGGGAACATCTAATGAACCTATATCAGTAAAGTTAATATCTTCTAAATCTAAATCTAATTGCGGACAATATGTTTCAATTCCATAACTATCTTCCCTAATAGCAGAAGGACCAAATCTTGCACCAGGCCTAAAGCAACAAGTTCCATCATAAGGAACTCCTAAAAGCGACACTCTGGATTGATCGATGCCTCTTTGGGCGCCCATAAATATTGCACCATCGTTATTAAATAGTGATAGATCTTTTAGGTTGGATTTGGTCATTTTTTTGCTAGCTCCCTTTCTATGAATGCAGGAATAGAGTTAAATGCACCTTGCTGCCATCGCGTACTCCAAATCTGACAATTTTCGGAGATCTCTTTTACTCGACTTTTTTTTGGATGCATATATCTTTGCTGCTCCATAGATGCAAATGTCCAGCTCCATAAACCACTTGGGTATATAGATACAGATCCGTACATTGGATCTGCGTAGTCAAAAATTTCACGAAGAACTTTGACAATATTTATATGAATCTTTTGAAAAGACTCTGGAGATTCACTTTGTGTTGCCAAAACCCCTCCTTGTTTAAGTATTCGTTTGCAATCTTTGAGAAAAGAATTGCTGAATAATTCTTTGGACGGTCCAATAGGATCTGCGCCATCAATAATAATCACATCATATGAATTCTCTTGTGTATGTTTTACCCAATCAATTCCATTTTTTATTTGTAAATTCAATCTTGAATCAGACCATGCATCTCCTCCAATAGTAGGTAAATACTTTTGACTTAATTCAATAACTCTTAGATCAATTTCAACTAAATCGATAGACTTAACCTCTTTATATTTTAAACATTCTCTTGCACTACCACCATCACCTCCTCCAATGATTAAAATATTTTCTATTTGTGTAGAACAACATAAGGCAGGATGAATAAGACATTCGTGATAACACTTTTCAGACTTTTCTGCAGTCATCCAACAATCATCAAGTAATAGTGCTTTTCCATATCTTTTGCTTTCATATATGGTAATTTTTTGAAAAGGACTAGACTCTTCTAGTATTAATTTTCCCTGTAGTCCATACCTAACGCCTTGATGATATTCGTCAAGCCACTCTGATCTTGTTTTTAGCTTGTAATTCATAATTATGATATTAATGCTTGAGATTGATCTTCGCTAATTTCCAATATTTTTCTAATTTCTTTTTTGATTGGGAATGTAATTCGCCATCTATATTTTCTTCTATATATGTTAATCGTTCTAGGAATTTTTTATTAGTTTTTGCTAACCCATCTTCTATTGAAATTTTATTCCATCTTGCAATATTTATCAATGTAAATAATACGTCTCCTATTTCAGCTTCAGCTTCGGCAGTATTTTCTTTTTTTAATGCATCTTTTAATTCTTCTAATTCTTCATGTAATTTATCCCAGATTTGATCAATGTTTTCCCATTCAAATCCGTTTTTTGAAGCTTTTTTGGAGATAATTAGTGCTGCTTTCGTAGAAGGTTGTGGTCTTATCTTTAATTTTAATCGGTCACTAATTGGGGTTTTTGAATTATTTAATGGTTTTTCATTATTCTTGATTGTTTCCCAAGAGTCTTCCACTTCTTTGATACTTACTTTTGCTTTATTTTGAAATACATGTGGATGCCTTCGAATTAGTTTTTCAGTGATCATGTCAATGATGTCTGTTATGTCAAATAAGTTTTTTTCTTTTGCTATTTGAGCATGCAAAATTACTTGTAGTAAGAGATCTCCAAGCTCCTCTTTTAATTCATCAGGATTGTCTTCTCTTATTGCGTGAGCAACTTCATAGGCTTCTTCTAGAACATATGGGACCAAAGAAAGATGCGTTTGCTTTAGGTCCCAAGGACAGCCATTGATTGGATCTCTGAGGTCTGAAACTACTTCAAGGAGTTTATTCATTTTATCTTTTGTATTTATTTGGTTTGTGTTTGTCATTTCTAGTTGTCTTGATAGAACTTTTAAAAAGCTCAGAAACGATTTTTTTTGAATCGTTGATCTAATTATGATTAATTCTCAACAACAGAGCAGCTTGAGGTATAAAGTAAATGAATTAGTCAAAGGACTAAAAATTGTATGGGCGATTAGCTCAGCGGTAGAGCGCCTGCCTTACAAGCAGGATGTCCCTGGTTCGAACCCTGGATCGCCCATCTAAATTTCTTTATTTATGCCAAATGGTCCCGGATTAAAAATTTCAGCAACGGCAGTCGCAGAGTTAAACAGGCAAGCTGCTTTTACTGGATCTCCTGGAGTTATGCATATTGATTTATTGGATGATAAGTGTGGGGAGGGTTGGCAATTTATCAGAATTAGACCGGGAAAAAACGACGGTGTTCCACTCGCTAGAGCTGACGGAATTACTTTGTATGCTCGCCAAGATCAAATTCTGTTGTTTCAAGGTCTGAAGCTGAATTATTTTGGTGATCTAAGTGGAGGTGGATTTCTGATTAGCACTCCAAAAGGGGCTGAACCTTCTCCATGTGGATCAGGCTTTAGAAAACTGTCAAAAGTTCAATAAGTTTTTAAAACAATTAGAGAATTGAATTTATTCTTCTGGAAACAAGATCGCAGAGAGCTCATCGGAATCAACTTCATAGACGCGAGCTAAACTTGTTTCAATTGCGCTAGTTACTTCACCTGGTAAGAATCTCATAGCATTTAAAGCATCATCTGATATTTCCTCTGTAAGCAACTTTTCTTTACTATTTAATTTTTCATCGTTGATTACAGCGATGACCCAGCTTTGATATGCGTAAACAAGATCGGAGAACTCAAGTTCAGGGTCGTTCAGATCCATGACAAATAAACAGATAACGAACAATAAACACTAGTTTGGCTGTAGTTGGAGAAAATGTCTTCTATGGAACAAATATCTCGCACGTCTATTCAAGCAAAAGCCTTTGAGTTCGCATTGTTGGAATTAATTTATAGTAAGCGAGATAGCTTTCAGCCATTATGGAGCGTAGATAGTTGGGCTAAATTTTTAATTTGGTTAAGTTTAAATTGTGGGCTTTCTGGAGAAAAAGAAAGCCTAGAAATGTTTGCGAAAGCGATGGGTTCTGCTTTAACAAGTCGAATGAGAAAAATATTTTTTGAAAGAGCTTTAGAGGATTTGTCATTACATGTGATGGCTGATCCTGCAGAAGCGCAAGTTTTGATTATGCCTATAGCTTTAGATAAGAGGATTAATGATAATGACGTAGTTCAAGCCTTAGAAAGGATCGGTTTAAGTGAAAAGGTTTCTTTATCTTCGGCTGCATGGGAAAGGCATGACTCAATAGTTTCGATTCCTTGGAACGTGAAAAGTGACATTTGAATTTAGGAAAAGCAAGAATGATGTAAAACTTTTGTCGGGAATGAGTAAATTAAATTAAACACATTTTTTTTCTGTGATAGAGCGGGCAAAAACTACAAAATTATCTGAAGCCTCAGGGCTTCCTAAAACATATGATCCAGTTGGTACTGAAAATCGCTGGCAGAAAGCTTGGGAAGAAAAAGGAGCTTTTAAACCTGATCCATCAGCCCCTGGAGACCCATTCTCCGTAGTTATTCCTCCTCCAAATGTCACAGGTAGTTTGCATATGGGGCATGCTTTTAATACTGCCTTAATCGATACAGTTGTCAGGTATAAGAGATTAAAAGGAAATAATGTTCTTTGTCTTCCAGGAACAGACCATGCTTCAATTGCGGTTCAAACTATTCTCGAGCGACAACTTAAGGAAGAAGGCAAAAATCGTCGTGATCTTGGTAGAGCTTCTTTTTTGGAAAAAGCTTGGGAGTGGAAAGAAAAAAGTGGTGGAAGAATTGTTGATCAATTAAAGCGTTTGGGATATTCCGTAGACTGGAGTAGAGAGAGATTTACATTGGATGAAGGACTGAGTAAAGCTGTTTCTGAGGCATTTGTTCGTTTACATGAAAAGGGATTGATATATCGAGGAGAATATTTAGTGAATTGGTGTCCTGCCTCTGGTTCGGCTGTGAGTGATTTAGAAGTTGAAATGAAAGAAGTAGATGGACATCTATGGCATTTTCGATATCCCCTAGTCACATCATCTGTATCAAGTGCGAAACAAATTAGTTACTTAGAAGTAGCGACTACACGTCCTGAGACGATGCTTGGGGATGTCGCAGTTGCTGTGAACCCATCAGATGAAAGGTATAAAGATCTCATAGGGGAGAAACTTACTTTGCCTTTAGTTGGCAGAACCATTCCAATTATTGGAGACCCTCATGTAGATAAAGATTTTGGAACTGGATGTGTCAAAGTCACTCCAGCTCATGATCCTAATGATTTTGAGATAGGTCAGAGACATGACTTACCTCAAATAACAGTCATGACTAAAAAAGGAACGATGAATCACAATGCAGGTCAATTTGAAGGCTTGGATCGTTTTGAAGCTCGTGAAGCTGTTATTGATTCTTTAAAGGAGATTGGTCTTTTAACCAAAATAGAAGCTTATAAACATAGTGTGCCTTTCTCTGACCGAGGGAAAGTACCAGTAGAACCATTGCTGTCAACTCAGTGGTTTGTGAAAATGGATCCTCTCTCTAGTAGTTGTTCTGAATTTTTTGAGAAAGGACAACCTAAATTTATTCCTAATAGATGGTCTAAAGTTTATCGTGATTGGTTAACTGATATAAGAGATTGGTGTATTAGTAGACAACTTTGGTGGGGACATCGCATTCCGGCTTGGTTTGTAATTAGTCAAACAGATAATAAAGTTGTTAATGAAACCCCGTACATTGTTGCTCGAACAGAAGATGAAGCGAAGAAATTAGCACGAGAAAAATATGGAGATTCAGTTAAAATTGAGCAAGATGAAGATGTGCTAGATACATGGTTTTCCAGCGGATTATGGCCTTTTTCTACATTAGGTTGGCCTGATGAAACCCATCCTGATTTTCAACGTTGGTATCCCACGAATACTTTGGTTACTGGCTTTGACATTATTTTCTTTTGGGTAGCAAGGATGACAATGATGGCTGGTGTCTTTACGGAGCGGATGCCATTTGCTGACGTCTATATTCACGGACTTGTTAGAGATGAACAGAACAGAAAGATGAGTAAAAGTGCTGGAAATGGCATTGATCCTTTATTACTAATAGAAAGATATGGAACAGATGCTTTGAGGTTTGCTCTTGTTCGTGAAGTTGCAGGTGCTGGCCAAGATATACGTCTTGACTTTGATCGTAAAAATCAAACATCAGCAACGGTTGAGGCATCTAGAAATTTTGCTAATAAGCTTTGGAATGCAACTAGGTTTGCTCTTATTAATCTTGAAGATCAGGATTATGAAAACTTGGAGTCATACGATTCTTCTAAGTTGCAATTATCAGACAGGTGGATTTTATCAAGACTTGCACGAGTCAATCATGAGACTGCTAATCGATATGAAAATTATGCTCTAGGAGAGGCCGCTAAGGGACTATATGAATTTGCTTGGAATGATTTTTGTGATTGGTATTTAGAATTAATTAAACGTCGATTGAATAATTCAGAAAATCTTTCTTCCGATGAATTATTAGATCGAAAAATAGCGAAAAGTGTTTTATACAAAGTTCTAAGTGATCTCTTGATTATGCTTCATCCTCTAATGCCTCATTTGACAGAGGAGCTTTGGCATGGATTAACAGGTTTAGATGAGGATCAATTTTTAGCTTTGCAGCCTTGGCCCAAATCAAATGAACAAGACTTGAATCTAGATTTAGAAAGTTCTTTCTCTGATTTATTTGCATCTATCAGATTGATTCGCAATTTAAGAGCAGTTGCTGGGTTGAAACCCTCTCAAAAAGTTCCTGTCATGTTGGTTTCTGGTAAGGAGGTCTTACAAAAAACACTAACAACATCAATCAATGATATTGCTGTTTTGACCAAGGCTAAGGAAGTACAGATATTATCTCCAGAGCAAGCAAAGTCATTGCCTTCAATGAAAGCTCTAGCAGGCGTAAGTGGAGAGCTTGAGGTAGTGTTGCCTATTGAAGGATTAATAGATATAGCTTCATTAAGATCTAGGCTAGAAAAAGATTTAAATAAAGCACAAAAAGAAATTGAAAGTCTTTCTGGACGTTTAGCGAATAAGAATTTTGTTGATAAAGCTCCCAAAGATGTTGTTGAAGAATGCAGAGCAAACTTAACGGAGTCAGAAGCTCAAGTCCGTCTAGTCAAAGAGCGTCTAATGGGATTGGATTGATTTATCTAGAACTTATGACTCAAAACATAGAAACTCTAGTCAATAATTTTATTCCTTTTTTAAGCAGTCCTTTAGGAATTTTGGGTTTTGCTTTGGTTTATGTTTTTTGGGTGTCTTGCTTGCTGCCAGGCTCCTGGCTTTCCATGTTGTCTGGCTTTCTTTATGGAACCTGGCTTGGAAGTTCGGTTGTTTTTGTAGGTGCTTTTGTTGGAGCTCATCTAACTTTTTATTTAGGGAGAACTTTTTTAAAAGAATGGGCTCAAAGCAAGGTCTCGAATTTTCCAAAAGTTCAAATTATGGAGAAGGCTGTTAAACGCGAGGGTCTAAAAGTCATTCTTTTAACTAGACTTTCTCCTCTTTTTCCATTTGGCTTACTTAATTTTACTTATGGCTTGAGCGATGTAAAAGTTCGTGATTTTACTATTGGAATGTTTGGTATATTACCTGGCACAATTTTATATTGCAGCTTAGGTTCCTTAGCACTTAAAGTTTCAAGTTTTGGCGAAGTACTTTCTGGAAGATCTGATACAAGTTCATTTATTTGGAGCTTAATTAGTATCTTTTCAACAATTTTAATTGTTATTTTGGTTTTACGTTCAACAAGAAAAATAAATCAGGATTCTAAATCCTTAGATTAATCCTCAGCTGTTAAATTCCAATCTTTAATCGTTGCAAATAGGATAAACCAATACAGTCTTATTCGATTAAATATACCTTTTTTGGAAGCCAGCATTTCATATTTAGCGCGCCCACATTCAGTTTTGATTAAAGAAAAAATTTTATTTTTAAGCATTTTTAAATTATGACCATTTTATAGTAATAGCTTCAATTCATTTTCGTTAATTATTTTTACTCCAAGCTCTTGTGCTTTGTTTAATTTACTTCCAGCTTTTTCTCCTGATACTAAGAAGTCTGTTTTTTTACTAATTGAAGAGCTGACTTTCCCTCCAGCACTTTCTATCAATTCTTTTGCTTCATCTCTTGTAAGTGAATCCAAAGTCCCTGTTAAGACAAAACTCTTACCATCAAAAACATTTGATTGATTTGAATTGTAGTTTGAATCTAAACTCTCTTTTAGAGAAAATCCAATTGCTTTTAATTCTTTAATTAAGGTTTGATTATTAGAATCATCAAACCACTTAACTATTGCATCTTTCATCTCATTCCCAAATCCATAAATATTGGATATATTTTCAGGTGACTCCTTCGCAATAGCATTAAGTTCTTCGATACTATTAAAGTTGTTCGAAAGAGATTTAGCATTCGCTTCTCCTATGTGAGGTATCCCTAAGCCGTAGAGTTGTTTGTGCCAATTTTTGTTTTTAGATTCGTTAATTTCTATTAGTAAATTATTTGCAGATTTTTCACCAAACCTTTCAAGTTCTAAAAGGGAATCAATTTCAAGTTTGTATAAATCAGCGATTGACTTTACATATCCTTCATTTACTAATTGATTAATAATTTTTTCACCTAATCCATCTATGTTCATTGATCCTTTACTGACCCAATGACGTAAAAGACCTTTTAATTTTGCTGGGCATCTATAATTAATACATTTTGTAATTGCTTCGTTTGATTCTAGAATTAACTTCGAATTACATTCTGGGCAGTTTTGAGGAAGTTGAACTAATTTTGCATCAACTTTTCTAAACTCTTTTATAACCCTAATCACTTCAGGAATAATCTCCCCAGCTTTTCGAACAATTATTGTGTCTTCATAATGAAGATCTAAAGAGGCAAGTCTTTTTGCATTATGAAGAGTGGCACGATTCACAGATGTTCCTGCAAGCTCTATCGATTCAAATTCTGCTACTGGTGTAACTGCACCAGAGCGACCTACTTGGAAAATTATTTTTCTTAACTTAGTTGCTTTCTCTTCCGCTGGATATTTGACAGCAATTGCCCATCTTGGAGCTTTATTGGTTGCTCCTAATAGATTTTGTATTTCAAATTTATCTATTTTTACTACTATGCCATCAGTTGCATAAGCTAAAAAATCTTTTTTAACTTCCCAATATTTGTAATACTTATTTGCTTCATTTAATGTTTTTGTTGTTTCATATGTAGTATTAACTTTAAACCCAATATTTTTTAAAAACTCAAGTGATTCAGATTGAGAAATTGGTTTTTTAAAATTGCTATCAGTTGGCTCCCAATTTTCTGGAAAATAAAGACTGTATGCGAAGAAGTCAAGTTTTCTAGATGCAACTATTTTGGGATCTAATTGTCTTAATGTTCCAGCACAAGAGTTTCTAGGATTTGCAAAGAGTGGTTGATCAGTATTTTTTCTTTCAATATTGAGTTTATTAAATATATTATTGGGCATGAAAGCCTCGCCTCTAATTTCAACCCATGAGGGTGGATTTTCTAATAATAAACGTAAAGGAATTGTCGAAATTGTTCTGATATTAGTAGTGATATCTTCTCCAGTTTTTCCATCTCCACGAGTTGCTGCTCTAGTTAAAATTCCATTTTCATATCTTAATGAAATAGCATTTCCATCAATTTTTAATTCACATATAATTTCTGGATCATCAACTTTTTTGATATTTTTATTTTCTGAACTTATTAATTTGCTGATCCTTCCGTACCATGCTTCTACTTCGTTTACATTAAAAGCATTATCTAGACTTAAAAGAGGAATATTATGCTCAACATTTTTGAATCCTTTAGAAGGAACACCTCCTAATCTTTGTGAGGGGCTATCATCAGTAATTAAAGATGGGTGAATATTTTCAATTTCAATTAATTCTCGATAGAGTTGATCATAAACAGCATCGTCTATCTCTGGTGAATCTAATACATAGTAGGAGTAATTTGCTTTATTGAGTAAAGCTCTAAGCTCTTTTATTCGTTCAAAATGTTGATTAAAGTTTGAATTCACTTATCACATTCTGCTTAATTATGTATTGGCTTTAGCAATACGATCAATTTGCCAATTTTCGTTGATTTTAATAAAAGTGAAATCCAGCGGCATTTCATTTTTCTTATCTTCTGATTTCAAGCTTAGTGTGAGCATTATTTGATTGTCTTCTATCCTTGGACGCCCTGATTTTAAGTTTCTATATCGATTTAATTGCAAGCTACCCAAAAATTTGATGAAGTCTTGTCTATTGACGTGTGATTTATAAGCTTTTGTCGTAAGTCTATAAGCCCCATCTATTCGGCCAGCTGCAATCTGATCAAAAAACTTTTTCACAAGAGGATTAATCCCTCTAGCACTTACAACGAGTTTAATTGCATTAAAAGTCCAAAACAGGAGAAGTGCGCCAACTCCAACTAAGAGAGCTTTTAAACCAATTGCTTTGATTAAAGCGCTATCCATGTTTTTAATTCCTTTTGATTAAAGAGTCTGACTTATTAGCTATGAGATTAGCTTGTTTGTTATTGATAGTCAGACAGAATGTTATCGAAATAATAAAGCTAATGAGTTCTCTGCATCAATGTCTTTAATACCTGTTTTACCATTATTTCTTAAATTAAACAGACAATATTTTCACAACTCTTTGTTGGAGAAAGGAGTTCCCAGAGTCTCTGTGCGTTGGAGTGATGGTCGGATGCGGACTACGGCTGGGATATATAGACGTAAAACGAATTTCTTAGGAGTTAAAGCTAGTGAAATAATTTTGTCTAGACCAGTATTAGAGAATCTTCCCCAAAAAGCATTAAACAGTACTTTGTGCCACGAAATGATTCATGCTTGGATTGATCTTGTCCTGAAAGTTGAAGAGGCCCATGGGCCTAATTTTCATCAACGTATGGCAGAGATCAATTCCGCTCAAACTGATTTTCAAGTAACAGTTCGTCATTCTTTCCCAATATCAAACAGAATTCCCAAATGGGTGGCAACTTGTCCTTCATGTAAACGAAGTTTTAGTTATCGACGTATTGTCAAAGGCGCTGCCTGTCGCAGTTGTTGTAATAATTATTTTGGAGGTCGATGGGATCAAAAATGTGTACTTGAATTTCAACCTTTTTCTAGAAGTAAAAAATAATTTTCTTCTTTACGGTGATTCACTTGTTGGTTTGAAAGCGTTAAATTTAAAAGATGAGCTCATATAACAATCGTAATCAAATGCGTCAGCGATCTCGGGAACCTCTTGATCGCAGAATGGATAAATGGATACAAACTGGAAAACAGGTTGTAGATGGTGTCGCAGGTAATCGCCCAGGTCAAAGAAGGGGAGGATGGCAAGATAAAGAGACTTCAGCAAATTTCGATAAAGTTGGTCGTTGGATGGAAGAGAAAATTGATTGGTTTTTTGAGGATGATGACGATTGGTTGGATAATGAAGACTTAGATGATGAACCCTTTCAAGAAAGCTTAAACAATACAAAAAGACCCTTAACTGCTATTTCCTTAAGAGCTCCTAAAGCCTTACCACCTCAGATTGAAGGAAGGAGAAATAATTCAGACGAACTGGATGAATGGCCAGACGATCAATCTTTTAAATTAAATAAGTGGGAAAGAAAAGATAATTTAATTAAGCAAAATGCATCGGATTCAAACGATTCTTGTTTAGATGGACGAACTCCTCAAAGAAGAAAAAACATACCAAGATCTAGTCGAAGAAAGTACTAGTTTCTCAAAAAGCCTTCCTTGGAACTGGTCCAAGCCATTTTTCTAACTTTGGGCTAAATACTTCTCTGATTACAGTTAATTCTTTTTGTTGACGAAAAAATCGGTAATGCCTGCTCCAAAAAGGTCCCTCTTCATCGAATTCTAATTTCAGCCAATTGGCATTTACTAAACCCAATCCATCTACCTCTCTAAAAAGTTCTGAGCGTCCTTGGGTGAGGCTTTTCCAGATAGGTTGATCTTTATTGCGCAGATGTTTTTCTGCTTCTTGATAATTCCACCAGCTTTCAGCCCAGGCCAAGGTTAAGTCTCCGCATGTCAGCCAAACTTGTCTTCGTATTAAAGGTGGTTCTAGCTCATTGACTTCTTCTGGTACACCAATTTCATTATTATTTTCCGTTGCCATGGAAATAACCTTTATGGCAACTTCATGTCCAGTTAATAGCTTGAGATGTCTTGTTGGGCTGCCGTCCCCCAATAGCATTAACTGCCAAGCTCCAGACAGCTTATGATTCCCTCTCCCTGAAAGAACATTTTCTTTCGATGCTTTCCAAATCACTTCAGGAGAAGGTAATTGAGATTGACGTGAATTCACTGTTATTAATTTGTTATTTGAAGTGAATCTTTTCTTTTAACTTTTTTCATTTTCTCTATTTTTAACCATACGAGAAGTGCAGTTAGATCAGCTTTGCTAACGCCTGGCAGTTGTGCAGCATGCCCAAGGCTTTTTGGCTGAGAAATTGTTAATTTCTCCCTAGCTTCTTTAGATAGTGTTTCTATATTATTGTAATTTAAATTTTTTGGTAATAACTTTTTGCTTTGCTGTTTTAATTGATTTATTTGAGCTTTTTGTCTTTCTAAATAACCACTATATTTAATATCTATCTCAACTCCTTCTTCAACATCTAAAGGAATAATCTTAGTTGCTAAATTATAATTAATTAGGTCTTTATAGTGAATATTGGTTCTTCTCAGGAAATTTGCTAGTGTTATTGAACCTTTAATAGCTGTTCCAGTTGAGGAATATATTTCTTTTGCACATTTATCACTTTCTTTAATTCGCTCTTTCTCTAATCTTTCTTTCTCTTGATTAATTAACTGTTGCTTAGTATTAAATATTTTCCACCTTCTTTCATCAATCAAACCTAATTTATAACCCAGTGGGGTCAATCTTCTATCAGCATTATCACCCCT
>Ga0209036_1000467_pt1 | contig 17651 bp, 15 predicted proteins | sample MarorgKNORR_S2LV_3_FD_188222 | JGI IMG/M metagenome (GOLD analysis project Ga0209036, IMG submission 188222) | Marine microbial communities from the Southern Atlantic Ocean, analyzing organic carbon cycling - DCM_A/KNORR_S2/LV (SPAdes) (version 2) | ecosystem: Environmental > Aquatic > Marine >... | reverse complement strand
ATTACAAGGTTTCCTGTAGCGGCTCCTGGGATTTCACGACCATCAGCATCGAGAAGAGCTGGACTTACCCCGAAGAACGGTAAAGTCGCTGAGCCAGGCTTTAAGTCTGTAACGCCCGGGATAGGAGTTATCATAATAGCACCTGTTTCTGTCTGCCACCAAGTGTCGACAATGGGACATCGAGCATCTCCTATCACGTGGTAGTACCATTCCCAGGCTTCTGGGTTTATAGGCTCACCAACGGAGCCTAACAAGCGTAAGGAGCTGCGTGAGGTCGTCTTTACCGGTTCATCGCCACCTGACATCAGCGCACGAATTGCTGTGGGCGCGGTATAGAAGGTATTGACTTTGTGCTTGTCTACGACCTTCCAAAATCGAGATGCATCTGGATAGGTGGGCACTCCTTCAAACATAAGTGTTGTCGCGCCATTAGCAAGAGGACCATATACAATGTAGGAGTGTCCTGTTACCCAGCCAACATCGGCAGTACACCAGTAGATATCTCCAGGATGATAATCAAACACATACTTGTGTGTGATACTTGCCCCCAGAAGGTATCCTGCAGTGGTATGCAAAACACCTTTTGGCTTTCCTGTTGAGCCTGAAGTATACAGAATGAAAAGTGGATCCTCTGCATCCATGATTTCAGGTTCGCACACTTCACTCATAGGCTCTGTTGCTTTGTGGTAGCAAATGTCTCGCGAGTCATACCATTCAACTTTGGCATTTGTGCGTCGAACTACAAAAACTGAGTGAACATTCGGGCAACTCTTGAGCGCTGTGTCTACATTCTTCTTTAGAGGAATTATTTTTCCGCCTCGGACACCCTCATCTGCAGTAATAACGGTTTGGCAATCCGAATCCAAAATTCGGTCTTTGATCGAATCTGGAGAAAAACCGCCAAAAACAACCGAATGAATAGCACCTATTCTAGCGCAGGCCAACATTGCATAGGCAGCTTCAGGTATCATTGGCATATAAATGCAAACTCGATCACCCTTCGTAACACCTCTATTTTTTAGCGCATTCGCGAGCTTACAAACGTTTTCGTGTAATTCTTTATAAGTAATTTTTGCGTCATCTTCTGGATCATCACCCTCCCAAATGATAGCTATTTGGTTTCCATGCCTTTCAAGGTGTCTGTCAATACAATTGAAGGAAACGTTTAATTTTGCTCCCGTAAACCATTCATTGCTTGAATTCTGAAAATCGCCTTGCTTAACGGACGTCCACGGTTCATGCCAGTGTATTAACTCGCCTGCTTGTTCTGCCCAGAATTCCTCTGGAGACTCAACAGATTTTTTATACAGCTCCTCGTAACTTTCACGATTGAGATAACTATGTTTTGATGTAGCTTCGGTAACTGGATATACCTTTTCCTGTGACATCTAAATTTCCTATGAGCATTTTTATGCATTTAGCTTGACGGTTTTTCAAAGACTTGTGGATACTATCCATTTAGCCGCGTTACTTATCGTGATTATTGACATAAGAGTCGCGAGACTTTTAGTATGCCCGAAAGCTAAATGCTACTCAATCACCTGAGTTACTTGCGTCTGAGGTTCCAGAGATACATGAAGATTATCAATTAATCGGACTGAACCTAAGTAAGCCGCTGCTAAGATGACTATGTCAAGATCCGCTGCCGTCGCTGGCATGAGTGTTTCAGAGTTGCAAATCGAAAAATAGTCTGGATTTAATCCTGCAACCGTTAGGCGATTATATGCTTGTTTTTCGAGATCAAGAAAATTTGATTCACCTTGGTCGAGAGCACTCGCTACTTGCTTGAGGGAGGAATATAGTTGGCGGGCCTTTTGAATTTCAAGCTCAGAAAGAAAACTATTTCTGGAGCTGAGAGCCAGACCGCCAGGGTCTCGTATGGTATCCAAGCCAACAATCCGTGTACCAATTTGTAAGTCGCTTACCATTCTTTTTACTATTAAAAACTGCTGATAGTCTTTAAGGCCGAAATATGCGTTGTGTGGTCTTACAATATTTAATAGTTTATTAACAATTGTGGCGACTCCCTCAAAATGACCTGGTCTCGTTTTACCACAAAGAAGTTTTGATAAGCCAGGCACATAGACCTGTGTGTGGGAGTCAATATTGCCCTGATAAATTTCTTGCGTATCTGGGATAAATACATAATGGCAGCCCGATTCGCGGAGCTTTTTTGTATCCTCATCGAGAGTTTTAGGATAGGTCGCCAAGTCCTCATCGGGATTAAATTGCAGGGGATTAATAAAAATTGACACAACGGTGCAATCATTGTCTTTAAGTGACTCTTGAACCAAACACATATGACCATCGTGCAGATTCCCCATTGTAGGAACCAGCCCTATAGTTTTGCCTGCACCGTAGTGCGGTTTGAGCTTCCTCTTAAGGTGAACAATGCTGTGAGATAAGTCCATAGAAACGATTCAACAAAACTTAGTTAAACCAATGTTCTTCCGATGGGAATGATTGCTTTTTAACGGCGTTGACATATTTCTCTATTGCATCATAAATTCCGCTGCCCGAGCCATCTAAGAAGTTTTTGACAAATTTGGGTGTTATTGGTGATACTCCCAGGACATCGTGAAGAACCATAATTTGAGCTGTTGTGTCTGGGCCAGCTCCGATTCCGATAACAGGAATTTCTAGCAAATTCGTTATTTTCTTAGCTAAGTTTCGAGGGACACATTCAAGAAGTAAGATGTTGGCGCCAGCGTCCTGAAGCATCGCGGCCTCATCTATAATTAGTTGAGCTTGGTCCGTATCTCTACCTTGCACATGAAACCCCCCGATTCGATTAACGCTCTGAGGGGTTAGGCCCATATGTGCGCAGACCGGAATGCCGCGCTCCGTCAGCAGTTTAGTTGTATTTGATATCCAAGCGCCACCCTCAAGCTTTACCACGTGAGCACCTGCGCGCATTAGAGAGGCGGCATTTTCGAGTGTTTGTGTCTCGGAGGCGTAGCTCATGAAAGGAAGATCTGCCATGATTAACGAGCCTTTATTACCACGTTTTACGCATTTTGTGTGGTAGATCATATCACCCATCGTAACAGGTAGTGTGCTGTCATGACCCTGTAAAACCATGCCAAGAGAATCACCCACAAGGATCACATCTACGCCAGCCTGACTTAAAATAGATGAGAAGCAAGCATCATAGGCCGTCAGGCAAGCAAATTTTTCTCCGCGCTCTTTAATTTGTTGCAAAGATTTTAAGGTAATTGTCGAAGGATTCTTATGGCTGCTCATTTTGCGAAGTCTAATAGAAAATCTTAGTGAAAGATATCTAATCCGTCAGTGCATTTTACTATGTAATGGCGTCGTGAGTATCAGTTTTAAAGCAGGGAGCGATTGAGATTTAGAAAATTAGTTCCCGTTGGGTTTGACTTGATGTAGTCCACTAGTTGTTGATAATCCTCTTCGTTGGCCACTAAGTTTATCTCAGAGGTGTTGACAATAAGTAATGGAGACTTGTCATAGTAATGAAAAAATTCAGTGTACGCATGATTAAGATTATCTAAATACCCAAGTTCAATATACTGCTCTGAGGAAATGCCTCGTGTCTTAATTCGATCTAACAAAACATCAGTTGGCGCTTGCAAGTAGATAACTAGATTTGGCGTGGGAGCGTCCACTGTTAAATGTCTGAACACGTTCATATAAAGGGCATATTCATCCGTGTCTAAATTTTCCTTCGCGAATAACTGATCTTTCTCAATGAGGAAATCTGCAATTCGAACAGGCTGAAACATATCTTCTTGTCGTAATTCCTGGATTTGTTGGACGCGTTGAAATAAAAAAAACAGCTGGGTAGAGAGAGCATGCCGCTTAGGTTCTTTGTAGAAACGTTCTAAAAATGGGTTCTGTTCGCTTTTTTCCAGGAGCAATTCGTAGTTGAAAGAATACGCTAATCGTTTGCTAAGACTTGTTTTTCCTACACCTATTGGGCCTTCGATCGCAATATACCGTGGAGTAGTTTGCGTATAGCCCATAGCTTCTTTAACCATTGTCACGCCCGATTAGCAGTGTGTGTTGCCTTGCGTTTTTTCGTAAAGCGTCTTTTCTTATTGTTCGCTGACACAAGTAAGTCTTCCCTTTCTTTTGCATTGCATGCTTGAAATTTTGTCCACCACTGACCTAGGCCGTTTAATTCTTCGCCAGACGCTTCTCTGAGTAAAAGGAAGTCATATGCTGCACGAAATCTAGGATTACTAAAAACTCTTTCAACGCTTCGCTTTGAGCGAGTTTTCAACTTGTTCTGTAACTCCCAGATTTCTTTCATTGCCGCTGTGAATCTTCTAGGGATAGCTGTGTAACCGAGTTGTTCATTAATTGCAAATTCAGCTGCTTTATCGAAGGATTGCTGAGGCGCAAGCCCAAGATTTTTGTTTTCTGCTATGTTTAACCTGAAGACTGGCCAAAGTAGTGCTGCAAACAAAAATGACGGAGTGACAGATTTACCCTCTGCTAATCGCTCATCTGTGCTTCTTAGAGCCAAATCTACGAGCTTTGCTGAATTACTATCTGCTTCCTCTAGGGCTTCTAGTGTGGGTGAGAAAAGATAAGTGCCTAGCTGATAATCTCTTAGCATTGCGAACGTTTTTTCAGCATAGCCCCCGATCATCAGTTTGAGCGTCTCATCGAAAAGTCGGGCTGACGAGACCGAGTCAAGAAGATAGGACAATTCATCAATAGGTCTTTTAGTATTTTCCTCAATACTAAACCCTAATTTCGCTGAAAAGCGAATTGCTCTAAGCATCCGTACAGGATCTTCTTTGTATCTTTCATTTGGATCTCCAATCATTCGGATTTGTTTCGCTTTTAAATCTTCTAAGCCAGAGTTAAAGTCGAGTAAGCGGAATCCATCAGTTGTATAGTAGAGCGCGTTAACGGTAAAGTCTCTCCGCCTTGCGTCTTCATCAATGTTACCGTAGACATTATCTCGAAGGATCATGCCCTCTTCTGAATGAGCCGAGTCAAAGTCCTTCATTTTCCTGGCGGACATGTTGCCTGATATTTCATTCTGAGGTGCATGGTCGGCTCGGAATGTGGTGACCTCAATTATTTCTTTTCCAAATCTTATGTGCACGATCGTAAAACGCCGGCCGATTACTCTAGCGTTTTTAAACAAGTATTTTATTTCCTTTGGTGTTGCATTAGTTGCGACATCAAAATCTTTTGGTTTTTTTTCAAGGAGGAGGTCGCGGACACCGCCACCGACTATATAAGCGTTAAATCCTGCTCCTGAAAGGCGGTATAATACCTTTAGTGCGCTACGCGAGATATTCTTGCGTGATATGGTATGCATATCTCGCCCAACAATATTAGCGTTTTCTATGCCGGGGACATCTAATTCGGAATTCATTGATTGTGACGCGTAAGTGATTTTTGTCTTCCAGTTGGGGGGTGTCAGATACTAAACATTAGTACGCTAGTTGGCTGAAAATAGAATTATTGGCTCATTCCATTACGAAAATTAGCTCTAGTAAAGGTATATTTCAGAGAAACAAAAAAGGGGCGAAAAACACCCCCGGTGCCGCTACTTTGTGCGGCTATTGTCTTATTTTTATATATTTTCCTAGGGAGGCCAAACCGGCTACCCAAACTAATTGGCTGGTATTTTTGAAAGCGGAGGCAAATATCCTCCCAAACATGCAAAAACCACCCTTGTTATTGTTTACTGCATTTAATTAGCAATGCAATTCTTATTTTTGTTAAGGATTCTTATTCTTTTTTATTATTATGCTGTCATTATAAATATGAGTTAAAAACTTAGTAAACAATTATTTAAAAGATTCGCCGATTGTTTGAAACTGTTACTATTATTCACGAAAAAATGTATCGATAAGTATCATTACTGCCGGCCTTATAGCGCATTTCAAAGAATAGCTATGTTAGTGGTTTATTTCTTACGAACCTAAAGTGATTTTGCTGCAGTACTATGTGACTTTTTGGGGGACTTTTTTTTACGAGGGATACCATATTTTTGTCGCCTCTCCCATAAGCACTTCCTGGATATCCCAAGCCTTTCAGCGAGCTGAGTTTCATTAAGAGAATCTTGATGGTCAAGTACGAATTGTTGAAAGTAGTCTTCTAAAGATAGACCTTCGGCTGGTTGATTCACTGTCACTGGTTCGGAAGTAGAAACCAGGGTTGTTTCGTTTTCATTGAAACTGAGCAATTCTTCGCTTATTTCATTATCCTCCGCGAGTACAACGGCGCGTTCAATCGAATTTTCGAGTTCTCGCACATTGCCTGGCCAGTTGTAGTTTGCAATAGCCCTGCTCGCATTTGCGCTAAATTGTAAAATTCCTTTGTTAAGTCTTTTGCATGTGCTCTGAAGAATGGTATCCGCCAATTCCAGTATATCATTTCCTCTATCTCTTAGAGGGGGTATCAGTAAAGTCATTACGTTGATTCGATAGAAAAGATCCTCTCTAAAATTACCATCTACTACTAGTTGTTTAAGATCACTATGAGTTGCTACTACCAACCTGACGTCTACTTTTTTTGATTGTACGGATCCGACTTTTCGAATCTCGCTTTCCTGCAAGACCCTTAGTAATCGGGCTTGAGCTTCAAGAGGAAGTTCACCAATCTCATCAAGGAAAAGTGTGCTACCGTTGGCTGTCTCCACCAATCCTGTTCTGGTCGATGTAGCCCCAACAAAAGCGCCCTTTTCATGGCCAAACAATTCAGACTCAATCAAGCTTTCTGGAATAGCAGCACAATTTACCGAAACAATCTCATGCTCTCCACGCCCACTTAGATTGTGGATTGCTTTGGCCACCAATTCTTTGCCAGTTCCTGACTCACCATTGATCAGTACCGTGGAAGTTGTTTGGGCTACTTTTCGTATGCGCCTAAACATCTCCATCATTTGCGGACAGCTGCCTATCATTCCATGTACGGGCGGCTCATGATCAGTCCTCATTGATACTATGGTTTCTTTCGCATGCTCAAGCGTTATCTTCTCTATTGCGCCAATGATCTCTTGGTGCTCAAAAGGTTTGGCGATATAGTCCACCGCGCCCATCTTCATAGAGTCGATGGCAGATCGAATACTGGAATAGCTGGTCATGATTAATACTGGTGTGTTTGTAATCTTTATTAAATCAGTTCCAGGAGCGCCAGGGAGGCGAAGGTCACTTATGATGACGTCGAATTCGTCCATGTTATACTTTTCCACTGATTCCTTTACGGTACCAGCTTCGCACACTTCATATTCATGCCGCTCTAACAGTCGCGTGAGAGAATTTCGAATTATCTCCTCGTCCTCCACAACTAAGACCTTTTTCATTTCTGCCATTTTCGTTACTTCGTAGACGCCTTTGTCATAGTTTTAAAGCTCTTTTAAATTTCCATATATTCAGTGTCGCCGTTAAATTGAGGGAACCGAATAATTACCTGTGTCCCAGTTTCTTCTTCCTTGTTGACCGGGCTGATTATATCAATATCTCCGTCCATGTCCTCTATTATGCTAAAAACTAGAGAAAGGCCAAGCCCCGTGCCTTCCCCGGCCTCTTTTGTTGTGAAAAACGGGTCAAAAATGCGGTCCTTAATTGATTTTGATATCCCAGCCCCTTGGTCCGTAACTACAATTAACACATGCTCTTCGTTTGTAGTCGCGTCTAATGTAATGACGCTTCTGGGTTTGCTTGCATCTCGAGCATTGTTTATTAAGTTGACTAACACTTGTAAGATTCGTTGAAAGTCACCGAGGATTATTGCGTCCGGACTACAAGAGATTTTATATTCGATTTCTTTATTTTTTTTGTCCAGAGAAATAAGCATCTTAGCTTCCTGTATACAAGCCTCTATAGGGACAATCTCTTTTTTATCGCTTTTGCTACTCGAACCCGCATGGGCAAAGTTAACTAAGGATTGCAATATGTTTGAGGTGCGGTCCGTCTGTTCGATTATTTTATTAGCTAAGACATTTAATTCGTTTCCTTCGTATTCATCTCTTATCGTTTGAGCTAAGCATGCGATACCAGTGATAGGATTTCCGATTTCATGTGCTACTCCTGCGGCGAGTCGACCAATAGATGCAAGGCGTTCACTATGAGTGAGTCCTGCCTCAAGTATTTCAGTCTCCGTGATGTCTTCAATAAGAATTATTATTCCGTCATTTACGTTGTCTTGCTTGCCAGACTCTCCGATCAATGACTTGTGAAGGTTAACAGTCCTTTCTTGATCCGCTAATTGGAATTTTGCTTTGAATGAGTGATTTGCATTTTCGGTCGAGAAAGTGCTGATTAAAGATAGCCAAGGCTCTGGTAGGTCTAATAATTGCGATCCAACTACATCCGACGCCGAAATATCTGTAAACTCCTCGAGGGAGTGGTTCCACATAATTACTTCATTCTCATAACTTAATGAGCAAACACCGAGAGGCAAGTCCAACAAAATTTGTCGATGGTATCTACGAAGGTTGTCTAGATCTGCTGCCATGCCTGACAAATTACTTCTATAAGCCTCGATACGGTTTTCAATTACATTTAAGTCGGAACTTCCGTGCTCAGAAATTACACTATATGGAAGATGCCTATCTATAAGCTCTCGAGCAAACGAGGGGCCTAAAAGGCCAGATAAATTAGCTTCTAGCTTTCCTCTCAGTCGCCGCATAGAGTAAGGCCGCCTGTCTTCCATTTTTAAATTTAGATCACCTAGAGCTTGATTAACTTCCCTCGTAGCAGTTTTTTTACCTAAAGGCTTGCTTAGGCCGTTTATAAAATCAGCAGGTGATTTAGCAACAAGACCGCTTCTTTTGCGCCGTTGAATTGTGTCCAGCGCACAGAGATCTGCAGAGCTTTTTTCTTCATCAGTTGACTTTGTGACAAGGGATACTAGTACAAAAAAGATACTATTTAGAATGAGTGAAACTGCTAATACTTGCTGCCAGTAATCTGGTGATGTTGTTAGTGGCGTTCCAGAAAAATCATAGAACAGTGGCAGCATAATAAATAAGAACCATAGAGAAAAAGATATACTTAGCCCGGCTAGAAATCCTTTTTTGTTGCCTGAGGGCCAATATAAAATGGAAACAATGCCGGGCAAAAATTGCAGCGACGCTGAAAATGCAACGATGCCTATAGTTTGAATACTTATTCGGTTATCCGGCAGGTAATGAAATAAAAACCCTGCCCAAATGATGGCAGTTATAAGTACCCTTCGGTGCCATAGTAACCAGCGATAAATGTCATCTTTGGCGGTAGGTTGATAAATTGGAAGAATTATATGGTTAAGACACATATTCGACAAAGCTAGTGTGATAACAATAATCAGTGCGCTTGCAGCGCTCAGTCCACCAAAGTATCCAATTAGAGAAAAGATAGGGGTATCATAAGCGGCTCCGATAATCACCGGGAAATACTCGACCTGCAGCCCTGTGCCAGTCTTTAGACCAGCCCATAGGATTGGCAGGACGGGAAGGCTTAGAAGTAAAAAGTAAAGCGGTAATCCCCAGCTCGCCGTAGACAGAGAATGACTCCTTCGTGTTTCATTAAACGTGACATAGAACATATGAGGCATAGCTACGGAAGCAGAAAAAAATAGTAGTGCCATAATATGAAAAGAGCTGAGATAGTCAGTTTCTTTGAGAGTTTGAACTAAAGCCGGCTGAGTGCTCAACCAATAAGTGAGCCCTTCAAACCCTCCAAAGACTCCAAAAATCGCAAAAGCTCCAACAGCAAGAAAAGCGATAAGCTTGACTAGAGATTCAAATGCGATTGCCATCATTAAGCCGTCGTGCCGAGTTCTTCCAGCGCGGTTTGACGTCCCAAATAGGATTGCAAATAGTGTAATTAAGACGCAGAAACCAAATGCAATGGAGCCTCTAGTTGTGGATGAGGCAAGTATGTTGGCGGTGTCAGCAACAGCTCTGATTTGCAACGCAATGAGGGGGGTGACTCCAATCAGGATTACTATTGTGGTAATAGTCCCAGCCCATGGTGATCGATAGCGGAAGGCTATTAGATCGGCAAGTGAACTTAACTGATGAGTTCGGGTTAATTCAAGTATGGGTTTAAGTAGGAGCGGCGAAAACAAGAATGCTAATGAAATGCCCATTGAATGAGCAAGGTAGCCGTAACCCTCTCTGAGGGCATTTCCGATAGACGTGTAGTAAGCCCAGATACTAGCAAATACACCCAAGGAAAGAACATAAACGATAGGATGATTTACCAATTTGGCAGGAACCCAGCCCTTGTCGGTGCAAAATGCGACTGCAAATAGCAGGACTAGGTATCCTCCACCCAGGAGTAATAGTGTTGTTAACTCATAATTCATCCGTGTCTTGCTCTCTGTGAGACCAGGCGGCGATAATTATGATTAATAACCCGACGAAAAAGGGGCGGTACCATGCGCCTTGAGGCTGGTTTATCCAGTCGATACTAGTCAAGAAAAGCAGATAAATAATGACAATTAAGACTAGGATCGATCTTGGAATATACATAATGTCACTCCTCGGTAAGTGATGTTTCTCTGATGTTAGCTAACTTGGGTACGGCATGTATATCCCAGTTAGATACTGCCCACTGCAATTGTTCACGAACTGGAGCTGCAGTTAGTGATTTTGGTGGGTTTTGTCCGAGGAATTTTAGCGATTTAAAGATTAAAATAGACCCATCTTTCGCCTCGATTCCCGGCGAAAAGGACTGTTTGCTGAGCTTCGTATCTTGGTTGTTTACGGCGATTGGAATATGGGCGTAATCGGGTGTTCTGAGGCCAAGGAGATTCTGGAGGTAAATTTGACGCGGCGTCGATTCAATTAAGTCGCTTCCCCTTACAATATTTGTAACCTTCTGATGGTCATCATCAACTACAACAGCTAATTGATAGGCGAAAAGACAGTCTTTCCTTAGCACAACAAAGTCGCCAATCTCAGCTCCGATGTTTTGTTCGAAATATCCCCTAATTTTATCTTTAAATCTGATGGCTTCATTTAAAGTTTTAATTCTGATTGCATAATTTTGCGTTGGTGCTTTTTCTCGCGTTTTGCAATGACCGTTATAAATAGAACCCATCGCTTTGATCGAACTGCGGGTGCAATCGCATTTGTAAGTGAGCGATTTTTGCGTCAATGCATCAAGCGCAGACTGATAAGCCTCTATGCGACTGCTCTGGAACATGACCGTACCGTCCCACTCTAATCCAAGATAGTGAAGTTGATCTAAGATAATTTTCGAAGCTCTTTCGGGCTCCCGCGGAGGATCCAAATCCTCTATTCTAACCAGCCAAATTCCGTTATTTGCTTTTGCATCTAGGTAACTTGAGAGTGCCGCTATCAAAGAGCCAAAATGAAGTGGCCCAGTAGGGGACGGGGCGAACCGACCAACGTAGGTAGAATTTCTGTTAGCTTCTGGAGGATTCACCTTGAATAAATGGCTTGCGAGGTTTGCTTTTTATAAGTTAAGCCCAAGTTTTAATATTATAACAGTCGGCCAGTTCATAGTTGCGAAATGAATGCTCTAACCGCCGCCGAGTTGCTTCTCTTTGATTTCGTCCAGAGTTTTGCAATCGATACATTTATCCGCTGTCGGTCTTGCCTCTAATCTTTTTATGCCTATTTCCAATCCGCATGTTACGCAGAAGCCATAGTCATCTTGCGCTATAGTTTCGATTGTACTATCTATTTTTTTTATTAATTTACGCTCGCGATCTCTTGTTCGCAACTCGAGGCTAAATTCTTCCTCTTGCGTTGCTCGATCAGCAGGGTCGGGGTAATTTGCAGCGTCATCTTGCATATGATTGACGGTTCTATCAACTTCCTGCATGAGTTGTTCACGCCAATCTAGTAAGATTTGCTTAAAATGCTCTTGCTGCTTTTCGTTCATATACTGTTCGCCTCTTTTCGGCTTGTAAGGAACGAAATTCTTTAATACTGGTTTAGAGTCAGAGCTTGTTGAAGTGGACATAGTTGTTGACGCCTTCTGGCATAGCTAAGCTGTTACAAAAAATTAAATTAACATACTCAAGGGGGCTAATTAACGCTTTTAAATCAAAGAGTTAACTTTATCGCCATATAATTCATTGATTGCTTGCGATAAAATCCTTTGTTCGTTCCCCTTTTAAAGAAGCCATAATTTTTACAAAGCTGCGTAACCTAACAGATTCTTTGTTGTGAAGCTATCAAAATCACGCCGAATTTATTTCGACTCAATGCAAAATTGTTACCCGTCTTTTATCTTTAGGCTTTCTAATTCTTATCTATTAATATTGATATAATCAACTTTTCACTGAGTGATGCTCTGACTATGTCTAATAGAAAATCTAAGCTTTCGAAACCTATGAAAATGGTTTCTCCTTTCCGCGTAATGACGGTCATGCATCGAGCTTCGACTTTCGAAGCAGAGGGGGTGAAGGTGATTCATATGGAAGTTGGAGAGCCCGACTTTGTCACTGCTGATCCAATTGTAAACTCAGCAAAAACGGCAATGAGCATGGGTAAAACTCAGTATACCCTGGCGCCGGGCATTATAGAGTTAAGAGAGAAAATCGCACTCCATTATCGGGGGAAATATAGCGTTGAAATTGACCCATCGCGCATATTGATTACACCGGGAGCGAGCGGTGGGTTATCGTTGCTCGCTCATATGCTTGTTTCTCCCAATGACGGCATTCTTATCCCAGATCCGGCATATCCATGCGTGCGAAATTTTGTTCACATGATGTCAGCCGAACCTCAACTGATGCCTGTCGACATTGCGCAAAATTTCCAACCTAATATTCAGCAATTGAAAGACCAAAGGAAAGAGAATACGGTGGGTATTTGGCTCGCGTCACCAAGCAATCCCACTGGTACTATCTTAGGTAGAGCAGAAATGGAAAACATTACTCAATGGGCAAATCAAAATGGCCTACATTTGCTGGTGGACGAAATTTATCATGGCTTACAATATGTGGTTGATCTGCCCTCGATACTCGAATTCAGTGAAGAAGCTTTCGTTGTTAGTAGCTTCTCGAAATATTTTGGAATGACAGGCTGGAGATTAGGCTGGATAGTTGTTCCTGATGCCTTCATAGAAATGGCTAATATTCTTGCTCAGAATTTATTCATCTCGGCTTCATCTATTGCACAATATGCTGCCCTTGGCGCGTTTACTAATGAAGCGGAGGAGGTCTTTGAAGAGAGGAGAATCGCTTTTCAACAACGTAAATCATTTCTGGCAACCGAACTACGATCTCTTGGTTTTGTTATCCCGAGGGAAATTCAAGGAGCATTTTACATTTATGCTGATATTTCACGATTTTCGCAAGACTCAGAGCATTTTTGTAATAGTCTGTTAAACGAACATCACGTTGCAATAACTCCAGGGACAGATTTTGGTCAATATAAAGCTAGTCAGCATGTAAGGTTTGCTTTTACTACCTCTATGGAGAATCTTGAACTTGGGATAGAAAAGTTAAAGATCGCATTAAAATAATAAATAGATTACGAAGGTTTTATGGAATTTGAGAGTCGATTAGAATCAGGCGTTTTGATAAAACGTTACAAACGATTCCTGGCAGACGTAAAGCTTGCTGACGGTCGTCAGATAACTATCCACTGCCCAAACACTGGTTCCATGAAAAATTGTCAAGAACCCGGCAGTACAGTTTGGTTTACGACTTCAAAAAATAAATCGAGAAAGTATCCGCATACTTGGCAGCTAATTGAGCTGAATAATGGAGATTTGGTGGGCGTTAATACGGGACTTGCGAACAAATTGGTACTAGACGCTATCCAAACGAAAATTATTGACAAGTTTCAATCCTTCTCGAGGGTAAGAACCGAAGTACCATATGGTCGTGATAGAAGTCGGATAGATATTTTGTTAGAAGATGACATGCATAACGCTTGCTACATTGAGGTAAAGAATGTCAGTTTCGGCAATTCTAATGGAGAAGGTTTTTTCCCCGATGCCGTCACGACTCGTGGGCAAAAACATTTAAGAGAATTGATACTCTTAAAAAAGTCGGGTATCCAGGCCGTATTATTTTTCTGTGTGCAACACAGCGGACTATATAGTGTGGCTCCGGCTGAGGAAATTGATCCAGTCTATAGTGATTTGCTAAAACAAGCCTATGGCTTTGGGGTGGAGGTATTAGCATATCGTTTCAAGGTCGATATAGACTCATCTAGAATTGAATTAGAACGAGCAGTGGCCGTTAAAGTTTAGAAAATTTTTGGGGACCTAAGGTCGTTTTCTTCAATCATAATTACCCCTTCGTGAACTACAAAAGGAATTTTTCTCAAGCTTTTACCTTTGCAAGGCCCGACTAAACAATTCCCGCTTTTAATATCAAATAAGGCACCATGCGTGGCACATCTTATAAGGGCTTTACTCTCATCTAGGAATTGATCCTCTTGCCATTCGAGAGGAGTGCCAAGATGAGGGCAAATATTGAAGTATATATGAAAAAGGTTATCTTTCTTGATAGCAAATAAATACTTATTATTACACTCGATACCCCGGGACGTGCCTTCATCGATATCATCGGCTGGAATTAGTTTTATCATGCAAGTGCATTCTTTAAATCAGATAACAAGTCTCCTGACTCCTCTATTCCGATGCTGAATCGAATCATTGAGTCTGAGATTCCCATAGACTTCCGTCTCGTTGCTCCCATTTCATAAAAAATTGTATGGGCAACTGGAATTGCTAAGGTCCGTGTATCGCCAAGATTACTCGAAGAAACGATGTACTCAAGTCGATCCAAGAAGCCGAAGCAATCTAATCCGTCTGCTAGATCAATGCTGAAAATTGCGCCAAACTGTTTAAACAAGTCTCGTGCTCTGTCGTATTGAGGGTGATGGGGTAGTCCGGGATAATATGTCCCTTTTACTCTGTTGTGCCCAGAACAAAATTCAGCGAGTTCGAGTGCAGTCGTGCTTGCTCTTTCCATCCGTATTGATAGAGTTTCTGATCCAACGGCTAAGTGATGAGCGGCCTCAGGTCCGAGACTAGAGCCCATATCTCTTAAACCTTTTTTCTTTATTTGTGTAAGACCCCAAAGTTCCGGCTTTTCTGAACGGTAAGTCTCAATAATATTCTCATACGTTTTCCAGTCGAAATTACCCGCGTCGGTTACCACTCCGCCTAGCGCGTTACCATGCCCCCCAATATATTTCGTTAATGAATTTATAATTAAGCTCGCACCGACATCTCTTGGTTGAAATAAGAAGGGAGACGTCATTGTGTTATCAACGATATAGACTAGGTTTTTGTTTTTGCAGATCCGGCCAATTAAGGCTAAGTCGGCGACTTGAGTAACAGGATTTGCTATTGTTTCGACAAATACAATTCTTGTGTTTTGTTTTATAGAATTTTCTACAAACTGCGCTTTGGTTGCGTCAACAAAGGAAACCTCAATCCCCAAGCGATTCAGAGTTCCAAAAAAACTATTTGTATTTCCAAACAAGAAAGACGATGCAATTACGTGATCTCCGGCTTTCAAAAGAGATAGCATTGTAGACGAAATTGCTGCCATCCCTGTACTAAAGGCAACGCTAGAGATGCCATTTTCCATCTTAGTAATCCGCTTCTGTAGCGCGGTGACTGTGGGGTTAAGTTGTCTCCCATAATTATAGCCCTGACGTTTCCCTTGGAATACTTCAGCTAAATGCTTTGCCTTTTCGTAACCATATGCGACAGAAGTATGAACTGGCTTATGTAAGACGCCGTGCTCTGGTTTATCAGCGCGATCAGAATGCAAATTGGTTGTATTAAAGCCTTCTTTTTTCATGAAGATGTTACTATGCCTTAAAATCGAGCCATGAGTATGAATTAATCTATTAAAAATTTCTAATAACACATTCGCAATTCATAAGGTTTGATTCCGCTCATCAATTTTCTTGAAATATTTGAGATTATATACGCTTTAACATTTTTGGTCTGCTTTATCTTGGCAGCTGAAGCACAGAGAAGTCTCTGGTTGGATTTCTAATCTAGCGTAGCCGATATCGAGTCCGCATTTCTGACAAAATCCGTATTCACTAAGCGCTATTGATTGGATAGCTGATTTTACTTTTTTCAATCGCATGGTTGCCCTATGCCTGGAAAAAATTGCCATATTTTGTTGTTGCAGTGAATCAGCTCTCGACAGGCGGCCGATCATTGTTTGGTCAAGACTGACTGTTTTGGAAGAGGCGCTGCTCATGACAAACTGTTCTTGCAGACTTATCTCAAGTTCTTTAAGTTTTTTTTTAAGGATAGCGATTTGGTAGACGGTAAGTTCTGTCATTTCAGGCCTACGATGGTGTTTATAAGCCTTGAAATATCGGTTTAGACTCAATAGCTATTTTGATTTCATTAATGCGTTTCATATACTCTGCGCTGCTTCTGTCCGCATATATCGCGTTGAAATCTGACTCTGATATTCCATCACGGTTACTTCCGACCTCTGGTATAAGGTCTGCCTCTGTTTCTATATTAGCTAAGCGTCTCTGTAATTCAAACGCGGAGCCCCTGTTTTTAATTGCTAAACCTGCTAATGCGAGTCCGACTTTATTCGCAGTTAAGTCCGAAAAACTGAATCCAGACCTGTATCTAGCATCGTAAGTTTCTTTAGTCGTCGATACTAATTCAGCTAGTTCAGGGCCTAGTGAAACTGAGATAGCGGCAATTGAAGCGACATGCTGCGCTAAGTCCTGTCGCCTTAAAAGCCTAACTTCTATGAACTTAGCCTTGGGTATATTTCTCACATCACTCTCTTCGATAAGTTTTGAGATTTCATCGTTATTCACATAAATAGCCAAGGTTTGAAACAGCGCTCGGTTTTCCCCTACTGGATCATCATTAACTATAGAATTTTCATAAGCCGCGTCAAACATGGGAGCAAGAAGTGCAGTCAGAGATATTGCTCGAGTATCGCTGGGAAGGGTTGTTACGATGTCGTTTATCAATAAATATTGTTTGATAATCCGCTCTTGATCTTCTGAAGAAATCAACAGGCGCTGGACTTGATCACTAATTTGAAGAACCAATTCTGGCTCCCATTGCATTTCTATCTGTACTTTTGAGTCAGTGATAGACTTGACTGACACTTTTTCACGGATTTGCCCAAACATTTGATAAGCTGAGGAAGAGGTCAGGACGCTAGTTCTAAAGACCTCTTCAAACCAAGCTATCCAGTTCTCGGGCACTTTAATTTTTCCAATAGTGAGTTGGCTTAGATGCAGCTGGCCATCTTCGTTTAAGAAAGTACCATTTAAATTCATATACACCGGAAGCCACTCCGATAACAAATTCCAATTTATAGTAGAAATTACCGAGTTTTCCTTAACTGCTAGCCGAGCGTTCCACTTTTCTGATAAGCCAGTTAGTCTCAATGAATATCGGATTAGAAGGTTAATTTCTGATATATCCAGCGATAGGCCCATAACACTTGACTCGCCAAGTGCTTCAGGTGCCATGTTGAGAATGAGACTTTCTACTGTAGACACTTCCCTCATGGTTATGGGCTCATTCTCTAAAATTGTCGGCGCCGTTTGTAAAGCTGTCAACAGAATTATTAAAGGGGCGCTAAGAGAGAGAACCAGCAAAGATTGCAAAAAATAGCGCATGAGGCTTGATAGGGACTTTTTCAACTGATTTTCCTCTCGAGAGTAATGCTTTAAATCAACTCCCACTCCTTAATTTCTGCTTGTAATTCGGACTAGTCGTATATGTCCT
>Ga0209036_1000466_pt1 | contig 17652 bp, 17 predicted proteins | sample MarorgKNORR_S2LV_3_FD_188222 | JGI IMG/M metagenome (GOLD analysis project Ga0209036, IMG submission 188222) | Marine microbial communities from the Southern Atlantic Ocean, analyzing organic carbon cycling - DCM_A/KNORR_S2/LV (SPAdes) (version 2) | ecosystem: Environmental > Aquatic > Marine >... | reverse complement strand
AGCTCTGTTGAAGTGAAATCTCCTTTTTTCAAACCCTCTAATTGCTTACTAAGACTAAGTTTATGCAAATCCACTCTAATTTTCTCCGTCTATAACTTTAGGGACGAGAAATAGCCCTGATTTCACTGATGGTGCATTTTTAAGTAATTCATCTCTGAGATCTTCTTCGGTTACCACATCTTTCCTCGTAGGTTGAGATAAGTCCAGAGGATGCGACATTGCATTAACTTCTGAAGTATTAGCTGCATCTAATTCTTTAAATAGACCTAGAATATCTTCCAACTCCTTTTTGAGAGAAGGTAAAGACTCTTCTTTAACACTAATTCGTGCTAAGTATGCTATTTCTCTCAATTCTTGATCACTTAATGCCATATACAGATTTTATTCTATGTAAAAAGATGCGTAATGTAGCATATTGTGGCTTGCTCAAAAACATTGCTGTTGCTAAGGTACGATCATACGAGGTTAGAATTTTTCTAGAAAGGAAATAAATGTTAAAAAGATTAAGAGGTTTGTTCTCAAATGACTTATCCATTGACTTGGGTACAGCCAATACTCTTGTATACGTAAAAGAGAGGGGAATAATCCTGGATGAGCCATCAGTAGTCGCCATCAGAAACAATCAAGGTCAAAGAACAGTTGTTGCTGTTGGCTCAGAAGCTAAGAAAATGTTAGGACGTACGCCCGGCAATATAACTGCCATAAGACCACTTAAAGATGGAGTCATTGCAGACTTCCAAGTTACAGAAGAGATGCTTAAACACTTTGTACAAAGAGTGCATGAAGACAGCTTTGTAAGACCTAGCCCAAGAATTTTAGTATGTGTGCCATGTGAATCTACTCAAGTTGAAAGAAGAGCTATAAGAGAGTCAGTTCTAAAAGCAGGAGCTAGAGAAGTTCGTTTGATAGAAGAGCCCATGGCTGCAGCGATTGGAGCAGGTTTACCTGTTGAAGAAGCCAGTGGCTCAATGGTTGTTGATATTGGTGGTGGAACAACTGAGGTTGCTATTCTGGCTTTAAATGGAGTCGTTTATGCTCATTCCTTGAAGGTTGGAGGGGATAAATTAGATGAGTCAATCATTTCTTATGTTAGAAGGAATCAAGGTGTTTTACTTGGGGATGCAACAGCTGAGAAAGTTAAGCATATCATCGGAACTGCTTCTCCTGATTCCGAGGTGATTGAAATGGAAGTAAGAGGAAGAAATCTAGCAGAAGGAATACCCATTACATTCACCATGAATAGTAAACAAGCTTATGATGCAATGTTAGAGCCTTTGTCTTCGATTATTCAAGCTATTAGAACAGCTCTAGAAGCATCTCCACCTGAGCTAAGTGCAGATATTAGTGAGCGCGGTATAGTTCTAACTGGAGGCGGAGCTATTCTCAGAGACTTGGATGTCTTGATATCTAGCCAAACAGGCTTGCCAGTTATTGTTGCTGAGGATCCGTTAACTTGTGTTGCCAAAGGTGGTGGCAGTGCATTAGAAATAATGGATAAGTACGATATTGATCTCCTATCTACAGAATAATAATTTTAGATATTTTTACTGATACTCTATGAGTATTATTTATCTATGCTCAAAAGAGAACATAAAGTATCAAATATAAGCAGCGAAGCCATCTTTGCTATACCTGCCATGAAACCTTCTAGAGTTATTTTTGCTTCAATCTTTTGCCTTTTTCTAATGATTACTGATATCAGATATGAATCAGGCTCTTCTATTAGATCCCTAAGCCATGATGTGTTGAAGCCAATATCTAACCTGATTCAACTTCCTGTTTATATTTCTCAAACTTTCAAAGTTTTTTTTTCCTCGCGAGTTCAACTGGAACAGAGAGTTCAATTACTAGAAGAAGAAAACCTTAAACTTAAGGCAACCAATCAGTTTATGGAGATGCTTTCAATCGATAACAGTAAGTTGAATTATTTATGGTCATCTACTAATGTTGATAAAGAGAGATTCTTAATTTCAAAGAAAAATTTGTTATCTCCCAATGAATATCAACCACTTTTAGTCCTAGATGTAGGAAGGAGACAAAGTATTAAAATTGATAATGCTGTTATTTCTGGACAAGGATTAGTAGGAAGAATAAACAACATAGGCTTCACCACTGCGGAAGTGATGCTTGTTCAGGATGTAAGATCTTCAGTGCCTATAATTTCTGGTGAAACATCATTACATGCGGCCCTAGGAGGAAAGGGGCTTGGAAGAAATGGTGAACTGAAATTTATAAAGAAAACAGCAAATTTTTCTGTAGGAGAGAGAATCTATACTTCAGGTTTGGGTAAAACCTTTCCCGAAGGCATTCTGGTCGGAGAAGTGGCCTCAGTTATTGATCCCGTTGACAGTATGTTTTTAAAAGTTTACGTATCTTTTTATTCTAATCCTATTAATCAAGACTACTTCCTAATAGATAAGTATGAATAGATCATTTAAGAATAAGTCATGGATCTATCTTTCTTTATTTCTTGCAGTGGTTATAGACCTTTATTTCTTTCCTGAATCGATACTATTCTGGAAGCCTTTATTAACCTTATTGGTATTAATTTATTGGAACATGGCATTACCAGACAAAGTGGGTATATTCGAAGCATTATTCTTTGGATTGATAATGGATCTGTTAAATGGATCTATACTGGGTTTACACGGAATACTTTTCGTACTGATCACATATATATGTCAACGCTTCTTTTACCAGTTTAGAGTTTCTCCAATTTGGCAACAGTCGGCGATTCTTTTTTTCCTTTTCTTTATTTTCAAAATGGCATTTTCTTTTGACTTCTTCAGTTCGAGTACAGGGTTCCATGTATCGGATAGTTCCTATATCACAAATGCATTTATTTTTGCTATTACCTCGTCTTTATTCTGGGCTCCTACGTTTTTCATTCTGCGAGAACTTAGAAGAAGGAAAGTGAAATTTTAAGTCTGGAATGAAAAAAGTATTTATAGTTTCTTTAAGGATAGTTGCAATTTTTTTGGGTATATTGGTTTGTATTTCGTTTGCCTTGACTCAAAAAGAGTTTAATGCATTTTTACTGAAATCGTATCTAGATACTGAGCCTACCTTCAATATTGAAGAAAGTAACTGGCATCCTGTAAAACCATCAATATTGTTGAGTTCTTTCGAATCAAAAGCACAATCACAAGTCATATTTGCTGATGAAATTCTATTAGAGTTTTCTCTTATAAGTATTTTTAGAGGTAAGTTTATATCAAGATTAAGCATCAATGATATTACTATCCAGAGTCAAAATATCGAAAAAGAGCCTGATTTTTTCAGTTTGTTCGGATCATTAAAGACTATTGAAGAATTAAACATCAATAATCTTAAAATAAATCTATCTGATGGCTCAAATATGTTTAATTTGTCCTTAAATTCTTCATTCGATGAAAAAGGGCCTAAACTAAATCTACATTTAAAGGATAAAGAAACAAACATTCTAGAGGTAGGTATTCTCTCTAACGAGAATTCTAATGGAGAAGTGCTTAGAGGATACATGCAAACCACTAAATTTTTAATAGACAAGAACATAATAAATTTGGTTTGTAAGTTATGTGATTACAGCGGTGAATTAAAAACTAATTTAAATTTTACTTTCTTTCGAGATAAACCTCTTCGTTTTGAGGGAAACATGGATTTTTATCTAAATAAAGATGTCTTTAGTTTTAATTCCATATCTTCAAGTTTTCGGCTCAAAAATGATATTGATCAATATCTGCAAATAAGTGCAATTTTAAATGGAGACAATCAATTAAAAGTTCCTGATTTTTTTATAAATCTTTCTAGAAAAGATACGAGATTAATTTTTCCAGAATTCAAACTTTCTAACAATAAGTTGACGGATACTATTCTTGAAGTTTTAGGATTTAGCCTGAATTTAGATGGATTTTTAGAAAACGTATCAATAAATCTAGACTCGAATAAGGAAATTCTCATTGCTACATTACAAGATTTGAAAGTTCAACATACTTCTTTTGACTTGAAAGGATTCAATGGACAATTATCAGTCTTCAAAGATAAAGCGGAGATAGCAGTCGATTCGCCTTTACTAAATATCTCAACTCATGGTTTTTTAGACCAAAGTTTGGAACTCTATGACTTTAATTCTTTTTTGAATTTAAGGTTTTCTGATAATAATATCGAGATTATTCCTTCAAGTTTCACTGCAATCCTAGATAAACAGAGAATGGAAGGGTTGTTATCTATTTTGGATGTTCCGACCAAGGGCCTAGGAGATATTAGTTTGAGGATAAGTAGTGAAGGAATAAATAAAATATCTGCTTTATCTTTATTTCCAAATACAAATTATTTAACTCCTACAAAGAAAAGTTTTAATTCTCTCATTGAGAGTGGTTTTTTTGAGAATATAAATCTTATATTTAGAGGTCCTGTTGACGGAAGATATATCGAAAATTCGAGCTCTTTTCTTATGCAAGCTTCAGGACGAGATATTATTTTAAATCTTAATGGGTATAAAATATCTGGTATCGACGCAGACTTTTCCGTAAATAATTTCAATCTAAATGGAAAGTTAACTAATGGTAAATTTTATGGATCTGAAGTTAATGCAGATTTTAAAACTTATAATTCTGGAGTAGGCTTGTCTCTTGATATTATTGGAAACTCTTTCGGACCTATCTCCTCTTTGATTAAATCAATTCCTCATAACTTTGGAAAAATAACTTCTGGAGGGTTTCATAAAACAAATTTCTATTACAGCTCTCCAATTGAGTATGATTTTTCTTTGTTAAGTAAGAAATCTAGACTGGAAGTAAGTACTGATATAGATGATGGTGAATTCAATATGCCTAATCTAGGTTTTGAATTTAAGAATATTTATTCTTCGTTAAATTATAATAATGTGACTGGTTTCGATGAAGGATTTTTTTCTCTTAAACTTAATGACATCCCTCTAGTTTTTGCATTAAATGAAGATGGTAAAACCCAAGATTATAGTTTTTTTAAGTCACAAACACCTATCCAGATCAGAAATTTATTACCTGAAAGTGTCAGAGATTCAGTTTCCGGCTCTTCGGCAACATTCATTCAAATGGCGGTCCCATCTTTGATAAGAGGTCGAAATATAAAGAGATCTTATATACAACTTACATCTGATCTCTTGGGAACTGAACTCAATCTTCCAGATCCTTTCTTTAAATTTAAAGACGAAACTACTGAATTAAATGTTACCTTTTACCCCCCGTTTGCTGAAGAGATGTCAAATCTTCGTTTTAGTCTAGGAGAGATTATAAGAGGAAAATTTAATCTTTCGAATGAAGTCATAGAGGGTTTTATTATTGCAGGTAAAGACAAACAATCTATTAGTATTGAAAACGGTAAAATTTCTTTGATAGGGACTATTAAAAGACTTGATTTGGCTATTTTTAGTTCATTTGAAAATGCCTTTAATACAAAAACAGTCGATTATGAGATAAAAAAATTGGAGATAAATGAAATAACTATATCTAATTTTTCTTTCCCTAAAACTCTAATTAAATCTAAAGACTCAGATCAATTTCTTGAATTATTGGTTTCTAATCAGAACTTAGAGGGTAGCTTGTATATTCCCAAGGTCATTAATCGTGTTCCAATAATAGATTTGGACTTTATAAATTTTAACTTCGCTAAGTCAGACAATACTCTTTTCGCTGGTGCTTACAATAATTTGTTACCTCCTTTGAGGCTTAAAACAAATTCTCTTGTAATTAATTCCGTCGACTATGGAAACTGGGAGTTTGATTTATCTTCTTCCGATTCAGCTTTTTCCTTAGACAACATTGAAGGAACTTATGGAAAATGGGGACTTACAAGAAATAAAAATAATATATCAAGCTTAAAAATTTTTAAAACAGAGAAGGATTGGAAGACCACTTTAGAATCTAAAATTTACTCTGGTTCTCCAGAAAAAGCTTTTAAACAGGTTGGAATAGATCCAAACTTCGAGATGGATACGATTTCAGCTGAAACCAATATATCGTGGCAGTCTTTGCCTTGGCAATTAGACTTCGGAATGGTGATGGGTGATATATCTGTTGAGGTTGAGGGATTATTAATCTTGAACGGAGAGGATTTGCAGGCTCAGAGTAATATTTTAAGACTTCTAAGCATATTTAATATTACAGACTCCTTTGAAAAAGTAACTAATTTAGATTTCAGAAAATTATATAAATCAGGCTTTAGTGCAGATACTGTAAAAGGAAATTTATTTATTACTAAAAACTTAATTAGATTGAAAAAGCCCATGATATTTAAAAGTGGATCAAGTGAGTTTAAATGGGAAGGTGAGATAAAAAGAGATAAAGCAGGTAACCTTGATGATCTTGATTTAGAAGTAGTCATGACTTTACCCCTAGGAGATTATCTTCCTGCTTATGCATTTTTGTTAGGGGGACCAGTAACTGCTGGAGTTGTATATATTGCTGGCAAAGCCTTCGAAAGGAATTTAGATAAATTAAGTTCTGGTTCTTGGACTGTAAAGGGAAGCTTAGATGAACCAAAGACCGAATTTAATGGTTGGTTCGAAAAATAAAGTTAGTAACTAGATTGTTATACGTCTGTCTTTTGACGAGGGAATATCAAGGTCTAGTCTATATTTTGTAATAGTTCTTCTGGATAAAAGTACCTTAAAATTATGTTGTAACGCGGCTTTTAAATTTTCATCACTAAAAGGGTTTGATTTGTCTTCATTTAAGATCAATTCCTCAAGAAGGTACTTTAGTTCCTGGCTTGTTACATCCATGCCTTCTTTGTGTTTATTAATCCTTCTCTCAAGTAAGTCCTTTAACGGGATCACTTTGTCGGGCAACTGAATATATTTATTACGCACAATTCTTGAAATAGTTGAAGTACTAATATTAAGCTTCTCAGCAATTTCTTTATTAGATATAGCTCTCTTTCCTGATTGTCCATTAAGGAAATTTCTTTGCGCTTCAACTATAAACTCTGAAACAACTAGAAGTGTTTGCTGTCTTCTTTCGAGACCTTTTAGGAAGGATTTTGAATCATTCGTATCATTTTTTTTCGAAGATTTAACTTTTTCTCTGATTTGTTCTAACAATTCTTTAGACATAAAGTCATCATTCAACGCCACATGCCAATTATTTTCTTCCTGAAAGGCCATTACATCTGGTCTTATATAATTTTTAGATATTTCTCCAAAGCTTCCAGCAGGATTTAGCGAAAGTTTATTAAGATTTTTTAAAAGAATTTCAGATAGATTTTCTGGCTTTACTTTCTTCTCCAATAGGCTGATGAGATTCTCTCTTAAACTTTCTTTCTCTGAAAAACTTATATCTAAGTTTTCAATTTGTATATCTAAAGATTCATTGATGTTTCTAAATGCACATCCAGGAGGATCAAAGTTCTGTATTATATTGAGGACCTCTTCTATATCGTTGTCAGAAATATCAGAATTAAAATCTTCTTTAATTATATTTTTTATATCTTGAAATTCTAGTTCTGGATCAAGTCTTCCATTTTTTTCTACTGAATCAATAAGAAATTCACCTACCAAGTTCTGGATTGGGTCCAGGGGAGCAATTTCGAGTTGCCTAAAAAGATTTTCCTGAATATCGGTATCTTCATTTTCTGAAAATGAACCAATAAAACCTCTCTCCTCAATTAAAATATTCTTATATAGGTCAATTCTGTATTCGTCTTTAAAGTAGGCTATTTTCTTGTCTTCTTCTTCGAAGTAATCGTCTATTAATTCATTAAGTTTTGAGCTAATCTCAAATCCACTCAAAGATAATAATTTAATTTGATTGCTTAGATTTTCAGTGATGTTTAGCGAAAGCTTTTGTTTTTGTCTTAATGCCTGTTTCATTACTCAACTGTAAAATTATTACCAAGATACACATCTTTTACAGTAGGATCTTTAGCAATTTTTGATGGTTCTCCGCTGGCAATTATCTTACCTTTGTTAACTATAAGTACCTTCGAACAAATATTCATTGTATCTCTTACATTGTGATCGCTTATTAGTACTCCGATATTCTTTTTGTTGAGATTTAAGATTGTATTTTTTAAATCCGAAACAGCGATAGGATCAATTCCTGCAAAAGGCTCATCTAAAAGAATAAAGCTCGGATCGTATGCAAGTGCTCTCGCTATTTCTGTTCTTCTTCTTTCTCCGCCCGATAATTTAATCCCTTTCGTTTGGGAAAATCCTACTAAATTAAATTCATGAAGAAGGGATTCAAGGGCCTCTTTCCTACCTTTGCTGTCCAAATCTTTCCTTTGCTCTAGCGCAGATACTATATTTTGTTCGACACTTATTCCTCTAAATATAGAAGATTCTTGAGGAAGATAAGATAATCCAAGCGAAGTCCTTTCCGAAACTGATAAGTTATTTAGATCCTTACCAGATATACTAATTTTTCCAGTCTCAGATCTTATGAGTCCGGCTATCATATAAAAAAGAGTCGTTTTACCAGCACCGTTAGGCCCAAGTAAACCTACAGTTTCAGTATTATTTATTTCAAAAGAAATGTGATCTACAACTATTTTACCCTGATAGCTCTTATGAAGATTTTCAATGCTTAGTTTCATGAGTTGCTCTGAATTGTAGAGTTAACAGATCTTATTATTTTATTATTTTTAAAATTGTAATGAATTAAATCTGCACTTATTTTAAATCCATCTTTATACAAATATGCATTGCCTTTCATTATTAGCTCATTATCTTTCGAAATCATAGAAATTTCATTTGCATATCCACTGTGTTCCAATTCTTTAGACTTTATTTGAATATCAGCTTTAGCAAAATCTGCATTGTACCCTCTATCAAAGTACGTTAAGTTCATTCCAATTGAGGTAACCTCGATGTTATCAAATATAGTCACTGTTTTTTTTTTACTATTCATCATAGCTTTTTTAATATCTACGAAGAGTTCTTCAGTTCTAATATCCAGACTATTTTCTTCATTAGAGATATAGAAATTCACAGAATCTAGAAATTCTAGTTTCTGCAAATCTTGAAAATACTTAGCCTCAGAGGAATCAATATCTACTACTGCATCTCCCCTTTTTATTGTCACTGCTGGGTTCGCAATAAAATATATATCATTACTTAGGAGTTGAGAATTCTTTCCATCAATCTGAACTTTCTGATTTTTTGTCGAGAATATAAATGAAGGACTTTCGAAAAATAGAGAGTAAGTTTCATTTTGTAACTCACTACATAGAGCATTATTAAATATCGATAAGAAAATAATAGAAATTGCACTCTTACCGAATTTCATCTTTAAATTATTCCTGCCTCAATTAAGTCATGCATCCTAATAATTCCGATTGGAACTTTTTTACTATCTATGACAGCGAGAGTATATATTTTATTTTCTTGCATAATTTCTAATGCTTCTATAGCTAAAGATTCCTTTTGGATAATCTTAATCTCCTTTGTCATAAAATATTTAATTTTTTGAGATAGAGGATCTTTTTCATCATTGAGGGTTCTTCTGAGATCACCATCTGTAAAAATTCCTATCAACTTATTTTTACTTGCTACCAGTGCCACTCCCAAACCTTTTGAGCTAATTTCAATTAATGTTTCAGATAGAGTCGCATGTTGGGAAACGATTGGTAATTCTTTACCTCTAGACATTAAATCTTCAACAGTAGTAATTAATCTTTTTCCTATTTTTCCTCCAGGGTGCGATTTTGCAAAGTCTTCACTTTTAAAATTTTTTGCCTCCAATAAAGCTACAGCAAGAGCATCACCAAGAGCAAGAGCTGCAGTGGTACTTGTCGTTGGGGCCAAATCCAATGGACAGGCCTCTTCTGAGATACCAGTGTCTAGATTTATCATTGAATTTTTAGCGATAAAGGAATTTTTTGATCCTGTAACAGAAAAATATTCACATCCCGCCGACTTAAGATAAGGCATTAAGCCTATCACTTCCTCACTTTGACCAGAGTGAGAAAAAATAATCACGCTATCATCTTTACTTATTCCTCCGGCATCTCCATGCAACGCCTCTCCCGCATTAATAAAACTCGAGGAAGATCCAGTACTTGACAGGGTAGCTGAAACTTTTTTTGCAATATGTCCTGATTTACCTATACCAAGCGTTATTATTTTGCCTTTAGTTTTAAGTAGTCTATCGCAAACTTGATTAAACTCGATATTTAGATTCCTAGCCAGTTTCTCTAAACCCTTTGCCTCAGTCCTAATTGTTCTTCTTGCTGATTTGAGGTAATTATTTGTTTTCATAGTTATCAATTTATCTAATATGCAAAGTAAAGTGAAATAAAGTAAGCACTTAAGAATAGTAAGCTGAGAGTTAAACTCGCTTTTTTTTCTTTTTTGGAAATTGAGAAAATATAAGAAGCAAACCCAAAAGTAATAATGAACAATATTATCAACAAAGGTGTCCACTCTGTATACGACCAACCCAATGACATTTCAGGTCTCATGAAAAGTCCGGGAATAGCTAAAACGCATAGTCCATTAAAAATATTAGAGCCTATAAGGGTACCTGAAACAGTCTCATATCTACCTTTTAGTGCTAAAGAAACAGAGGCTGCAATTTCGGGTAAGCTCGTACCAATGGCCAACACTGTGTAACCTATGAAAAGTTGTCCCAAGTTAAACTGATTAAGAATTTGATTAGCTCCAAATGTAATAAGCCAGGCAGCAAAAACTAGAAAAACTAGTGATAGAAAGAGTCTTAGCGATAAACTGCCCTGATTAGCAGAAGTCTTCTCTTCAATTTTTTCTGAAACTCCGTTCTTATACCAAAATAAGATTACAAAAAAAAGGGTTCCCAATAAAACCAATGATGACCATATAGTAAAGGGGTTTAATGAAATAATTATCCAAACTAGCAAGCTCGATAAAAGCAATATTAATAGGTTACTGTGAATCCCTGTGTCTTGTTGAATATTAAATTTCCTCAGAGAAATAACTAACAACATAGAGCCGAATACAAGGGATAAGTTAGCAACATTAGAGCCAATAACATTTCCTATTACCATCGAACCCTTATTTTCAATTGAAACAAAGAAGGTCGTTAACATTTCTGGTGCAGAGGTTCCAAAAGCAATAACTGTAGATCCTATAAAAAATGGAGAAAGTCCAAATTGTCTTGCAGATAAAACTGAATATTTCTCTAATTTTTCAGCGCTTATCCATATTAAGCCTATACCAGAACATATTGCTAAAGTTGCAAGAATCATATTATTTCTTATTAGTCTTATTTAAGCCTAAAGTCAGATGGTATAATAGTGGTAAAACTATACAAATCATATTTATCTATTATGAAAGTTGCTTCCTTTAAAATCTTTTTTTTAATTAATTTTTTAATTTTATGTAATCAAGTATCAACTAAACAGCTTACTGCTCACGAGTATGCAGAACAGACCCACAATAATATTATCGAAATTATTCAAACGAAAAATCAATTATTCCTTGAAAACCCAGATCTTTTTACTAAAGAAATAAGTGACGCCTTCAGTCCTATTGTAGATTTCAAAAGAATAGCGAGGAATGTTATGGGTAAATACTCCAAGCAAGCTTCTTCTAAGCAAATGGAAGCTTTTTCTAAGGTATTTGAAAACAGCTTGCTAGATACTTATGCTAGCACTTTGGTAGAGTTTAAAGATGAAAAAATAAATGTAATCCCTCCTTCTGGGCCATTAAAATCGTCAAACAAAGCTAGGGTAAATATTGAGATAGTGACTTCTTCTAACATTTACCCTGGACGATATAGCATGTATCTAGACAGAGAGAATAATTGGAAGATAATCAACATTGAAATAAATGGCATGAACCTCGGCAAGATATTCAGAAATCAATTTTATTCTCTTATGGAAAAGAATGGATCTGACATAGATCTTGTAATAAAAAAATGGGTTGCATCCGTCTAGATGGATAAATTGCTAATAAGAGGCGGGTCAGCTTTAAGTGGCGAAATCTACGCGTCTGGTGCTAAAAATTCAGCTCTTCCAATTTTAGCTGCATCTTTGTTAGCTGATTCCCCGCTTAAAGTCGGAAATTTACCGCATTTAAATGATGTTACTACTATGCTTGAACTGCTTGGTTCTATGGGTGTAGAAGTTATGTTGAGTGACGAAATGGAGGTGCAGGTAGACACTTCAAATATAAAAAACTTGAATGCTCGCTATGAATTAGTTAAAACAATGAGAGCTTCTATTCTCGTTTTAGGGCCGCTTTTAGCTAAGTTTCAAAAAGCAACAGTTGCACTACCAGGCGGATGTGCAATTGGGAGTCGACCTGTAAACCTTCACATAGATGCCATGAGGGCAATGGGTGCAGAGGTCAATATTGAAGATGGAAATATAAAGGCATCAGTTAAAGGTCGTTTAAAGGGAGCAAAAATACTTTTTGAGCCAGTAAGCGTTACCGGAACAGAAAATGTCATTATGGCTGCAACTTTAGCTGAGGGTATTACAATCATTGAGAATGCTGCAAAAGAACCTGAAGTCATTGACTTAGTTAATTGCCTGGTTGCTATGGGAGCTGACATCAAAGGTGCAGGAACAGACGTAATCAAAATACAAGGTGTTGAAAGGCTTGAAGGAGCTAGTTTTAGTGTTATGCCAGATAGAGTTGAAGTTGGGACCTACCTAACGGCAGTAGCTATGACTGGAGGAAAGGTAAAGATTAAATCTGCTAAACCAGAGTATCTTTCATCTGTGATTTCTAAACTTGAACTCTCGGGTGCAATAATTACTCAAGGAGATAACTGGGTAGAAATAATTATGAGTGACAACAAACCAAAGGCCACTAGTTTAACAACAGGCCCATATCCATCATTCCCAACAGATATGCAAGCTCAATTTGTATCATTAAATGCGATTGCTGAAGGTAACTCTACCATTACAGAAACTGTCTTTGAGAACCGGTTTATGCATGTTCAAGAAATTGCACGCATGGGAGGAGATATCACTTTAAAAGGGAATACAGCTGTCATAACAGGTATAAAGAGTTTAAAAGGTGCTCCAGTAATGGCAACTGACTTAAGAGCTTCTGCCAGTTTAGTTTTGGCTGGTTTAGTTGCAAAGGGCTCTACAACAATTGATAGGATTTATCATATTGATAGAGGATATGAAAGAATAGAAGAGAAATTGAAGATGTTAGGAGCGGACATAGAGAGAATTTCTTAAAAATTAGCCATGAAAAATAATAATTCATTGATATTAGCTTTGCCAAAGGGGAGAGTCTATGAAGACTTCATACCTGTTCTTCAAGATTCTCAGTTTGCAATTAAAGATGATCCAAAAAAATCTAGAAAGATGTTGTTGGAAACAAAACACCCTATGGTAAAAGTTTTAATCATAAGGGGATGGGATGTACCTACATATATCACCTCAGGGGCTGCAGATCTCGGTGTTGTTGGCAAAGACATTCTCATGGAAAAAGAAGAAGAAGAGTTCGTTGAGCTAGAGGACCTATCTTTAGGAAAATGTAGATTATCTTTAGCTGGTCATGCTAATGTGCTCTCTGGATCTAGCAGATTGAAGATTGCTACAAAATACCCTAATAGTTCAATAAAATTTATGAACTCTATAGGAATACAAGCCAAAATTATTTATCTAAATGGTGCTCAGGAAATAGCCCCGATACTAGGACTATCAGATGCCATAATAGATTTAGTCGATACCGGAAAAACTCTGGAAGAAAACGGACTCAAAGAAATTAAAACCATTGCAGATATTTCAACTAGATTAATTGCTAACAAAGCCTCAATTAAAACAAAATCTACAATTATTAATGAGATTAAAGAAGCACTAAAATAATGATAATTTTTAATCAGTTAGATACCAAAGAAAGTTCATTCTCAAAAAGTTTTGATGCTTATTTAGTAGACAGGAATAAGGTATCTGGAGAAGTTTCTCAATTGGTTTCAGAAATTATTTTTAAGATAAGAAGTGAAGGCGATAATGCCTTAAAAGAATTAACGAGAAAATTTGATGGCTTTGATCCTGAGTTTTTTAAAATCTCAAGTATTGAAATTAATCAAATATTAAAAAGTTGTGACAAAGATATTTTTAAGTCTCTGGAGTATTCTTTTAAACAAATACTTAATTATCAATCGCGATGTTTTGCCTCCTTAAATTTGGAGGATACTGATAATGAGATAACCCGAAAGTTTAGGGTTATAGAATCTATAGGTATTTACGTGCCTGGAGGTAAGGCCTCTTATCCTTCGACTGTGTTAATGGGAGCTGCACCAGCAATAGCCTGCGGTGTAAGTGATATTTCAATAACCTGTCCTGCTCAAAATGGAATATTAAACACGCTCACAATAGCTGCCGCAAAAGTTGCAGGCATAGAAACAATCTATAGAATTGGCGGAGCTCAGGCAATTGCTGCTTTAGCTTTAGGTACAGATCAGATTTCAAAGGTCGATAAAATAATAGGACCGGGCAATATATTTGTTGCTGAAGCAAAAAAACAGCTCTTTGGCGAAGTAGGTATTGATTCAATAGCCGGCCCCTCTGAAATTCTTATTCTTGCAGATAGTTCTTCAAATCCAGAAACAATAGCCTGGGATCTTATGGCTCAATCTGAACACGACTCCGATGCATCTAGTATTTTGATTTCGGATAGTGAAGAGATAATAGCTGATGTAATACAAATTATTTCAACTGAAATAGATTCCCTTGAAAGATCCTCTATTATTAAAGAATCAATCAGCTCAAATGGACTGATAATTAAAATAGATAATTTTTTTGAAGCCAAAGATTTAGTAAATAAAATTGCTCCTGAACATTTGCATATAGCTTTTGATCATATGAATTATCAAGATGAAAATTTACTAATAGCGGGATTGATTCTAAAAGGTGAGAATTCAGCTAACTCCTTTTCTGATTATATTCTAGGACCTAGCCATATACTTCCTACTAATTCTTCTTCAAGATTTAGCTCACCTCTATCGGTGGAAGACTTCCTTGTGAGTTATAGTTATATTTCACTTAATAGGGAAAAGAATATTAAAAAATTTAATGAGTATATTGACCACACTTCAAAGATAGCAAAAGCCGAAGGTTTAACAGCTCATGCCATAGCGGCAGAGAAAAGATTTAAAAATTAATCTGTCTGTCCAGTTATTAAAGATAAGTTTATTACATCCAAGCCTCTTTTTACTTCAATTAGTATTTCTTCGCCTGGTTTAGACCTCGCAAATGTTTTGTATAAATTATCATAAGAAGGGCTTTCAGTATTTATTGAATTGATGACATCACCTTTCATAAGACCACTTCTGTAGGCTGGACCATCCTCTACTACTTCTGAAATAACTAGTTGACCTTTTCTTAAGAGATTTAGCCTCTCAATACTAAACCCTAACCAACCCCGTCTAACTTCACCGTACTGAATTAAGTCACTAATGATTTCCAACGCATTCGTTGATGGTATAGCTAAGCCTATTCCCTCTGAGCCTCCACTAGACGACTTAATAAGTGTATTAATTCCAATTAACCTTCCTTTTGAATCTATTAAGGCGCCTCCTGAGTTACCTCTATTTATAGAAGCATCTGTTTGAATATAATTTGAATAAGGATTATCAAACTCTCTACCAGTTGCGCTAACAATTCCCATACTTACCGATTGGCCTAGTCCATAAGGATTACCTATAGCAAGAACAATATCTCCAATATTTAATTTATCTGAATCTTCAATTTCTATAGAAGGAAATAAAATTCCATCATCTTGAATTTTTAAGACTGCCAGATCAGTTCCTTTATCAATACCAATCAACTGTGCGATAAATTTACGACCATCATACAGTTCTGTCGTCACCCGAAGGGAGTTATCTCCAACCACATGTTGATTTGTCAAAATATAACCATCAGAACTAAGAATAACTCCTGACCCTAGACTTGTTTTTACTTGTCGTCCCTTATTGTTGAATATGGAATTAAATCTCCTTTGAGTGGGTAACTGTTTATTTATGATTTGCTCGCTGTAGATGTTTACTACTGCAGGTGAGGCTTTTTCTACTGCATAGTTGTAGGAAAAAGGTGTATTACTTAATTCATCATTAATAGATTTATCATCATCATTTAAAAATAATAGCGAGATTACAAAACCTATTGAAGCACCTGCAACTGAAAAAATAAAAAAATTAAATATTGATTTAGCTTTTCTCATATATTTTTTTAATAATTATTCTCATTATCAAACTTTAAATACCTAAAATACATCGTAAATTTATAAAGTTCTAGTTGAATATGACTGGTGTAAGCATTAAAATGCGCCCGCCTGCGCATTTAGTCAAAAAAACATATTAATGAGAACAGAAAGTTACAAAAGAACAGATATTGAAGAATCCTGGATCATTATAGATGCAACAGGGAAAACTCTTGGTAGGTTTGCCAGCAAGATCGCAGACATTCTGTCTGGTAAAAATAAGCCTGAGTACACCCCAAATGCTGATTTAGGTGACTATGTAATTGTTATAAATGCTGGTGAAATTAACGTCACCGGTAAGAAATTAGATCAAAAAATGTATTATAGACATTCAGGCTACCCAGGAGGAATAAAATCTAAGCCTCTGCGCAAAGTTATTGCAGAAACACCAACACAAGCCGTAAAAAGTGCTGTTAAGGGCATGCTGCCCAAAAGTAAACTTGGCAGACAAATGCTTACTAAGTTAAAGGTTTATAATGATGAAAACCACCCTCATTCAGCTCAAAAACCGATAAAATTAGAACTATAGGAAAATAAATTGGAACAAATTATTACAGTCGGTAGACGAAAGAGATCAACGGCACGGGTATTTCTCCAGAAAGGTTCAGGTGAAATAACTGTAAATAAAAAGAAACTAGAAGTATATTTTGGAAGAGAAGTTGCACAAATGGTTGTAAAACAACCTTTGGTTTCAACTGAATTGTCGAACGGTATTGATGTTAAAGCTACAGTTTCTGGAGGGGGAAGCTTCGGTCAAGCAGGAGCAATAAGACTTGGAATCGCTAGAGCTTTAGTTCAATACGATGAGACATTAAAACCCATTCTAAAAAAAGAAGGTTTTTTAACTAGAGATTCAAGAAAAGTTGAAAGGAAAAAAGTAGGTCTAAGGAAAGCAAGAAAAAGACCTCAATACTCAAAAAGGTAATATGCAGCCAAAATCTCCTCCTAACCCAGGAAGAAGAAAATTTCTAATAAGTGCAACATCTGCGGTTGGTGCAGTGGGTGTCGCCGGTGCCGTAGTGCCCTTTATCAGTGCTTTTAACCCTAGCGCAGCAGCTGAAGCAGCTGGTGCTCCAGCAGTCGCTGATATAGGAAAATTGGCTCCAGGAGAAATGATTATCGTAGAATGGAGAGGAACTCCAATCTACGTAGTGAAGCATTCAGATGAGTCCATACTGGAAATAGACAAGAATTTAGAGAGACTTGCCGATCCCTACTCGGATACACAGGTTCAACCTGATTATGCAAAAAATAAATATAGATCAAGAAAGCCCGGTATATCTGTTTTATCAGCAGTTTGCACTCACCTTGGTTGTGCTCCTAAATATTACCCTCAACTGGGAGTTGTAGATTTTGATTCCGAGTGGCAAGGAGGATTCTTTTGCCCTTGTCACGGTTCAAAGTTCGATTTAGCCGGAAGAGTTTACGCAGGAGTTCCTGCCCCCGATAATTTAGCTGTGCCCCCACACTATTTTAAATCTGATGATATTTTA
>Ga0209036_1000465_pt1 | contig 17659 bp, 17 predicted proteins | sample MarorgKNORR_S2LV_3_FD_188222 | JGI IMG/M metagenome (GOLD analysis project Ga0209036, IMG submission 188222) | Marine microbial communities from the Southern Atlantic Ocean, analyzing organic carbon cycling - DCM_A/KNORR_S2/LV (SPAdes) (version 2) | ecosystem: Environmental > Aquatic > Marine >... | reverse complement strand
AATCGAATGGTACTTCCAACATATTCCCGGTGGAAATTGGGATCTGGACCACCCATTTGAGCGGATTGTAGTGGAGTCAGAGGTGACCCCTACGGCAGACAATGTGTCCTGGATAAACCCCGAGATCGACTCCTCTGAACGTCGCAAATTAATCACTGGTATCCCCGGCAAACCCGGCATAATTTGGACAATGGATGCAAGAACAGGCGAATTCCTTTGGGCAAAAGAGACTAATTATCAAAATGTAATTGTCGGAGTAGATATCGAGAATCACAGAGGAATAACTAACCCCCAGCTAGACATAACTGAAATTCGGCAAAGGAAGACGGTGTGTCCCAGCACAACCGGCGGCATTAACTGGAACTCTATAGCTTACAGCCCGCAAACGAATGCACTTTATGCACCTACTAACAACGTTTGTATGGACTACTATTTGAACCCGGTTAACCCAACGGTTGGTGGCTATCACAGTTCGGCTGTTTCCAGAAAAATATCTGTGCCTGATGGCGACGAGCAAATTGGTATATTTAGCGCAGTCGAAGTAGCATCAGGAAAGACTCTCTGGACTTATAAGCAAAGAGCTGCGATTACTGGCTCCGTGCTCACGACCGGTGGTGGTCTTGCGTTTGTTACAGATGATGCGAGACGCTTTCGAGCTTTCGATGTAGATAATGGGAGCATTCTGTGGGAACAAGTTTTAAATTCATCTGCTGGTGGTTTTCCAAGCACTTATAGTGTCGACGGAGAGCAATACGTCGCCATTGCTGCTGGTGGAGGCGTAAGCCACCGTGCTTTAACTCCAGAGATACAACAAAGGCGCGGAGGTAATATGCTCTTCGTCTTCAAGCTCCCTTAAAATTGGGGGAATTTAAAATGATCTATAAGCTTGGTGAGCACGAGGTTGAAATCACAGGAGAAGACTTCTACGTAGCAGAGAGCGCCAGTGTAATCGGCAAAGTTCGCCTAGCTAACGATACCAGTGTTTGGTTTGGAGCGGTGCTGAGGGGAGACAATGAATCGATTACTGTTGGAGAAAACACAAATATACAAGAGTGTGCCGTAATTCATACAGATCCCGGCTTCCCATGCATATTGGGGAGTAATGTGACGATCGGTCACCAAGCAATGCTTCACGGGTGCCAGGTTGGGGATAACTCACTTATCGGAATCAATGCGGTGGTTTTGAACGGCGCAAAAATTGGCAGGAATTGTCTTATTGGAGCTAATGCACTGGTGACAGAGAATCAAGAAATACCAGACGGATCGCTCGTAATTGGATCGCCGGCAAAGCCCATTAAACAACTGACGACTGCACAAATACAAAAACTAAAAGAAAGTGCAGAACATTATGTGACGAGATTTAAGAGATTTAAGCGAGATCTATCCGTAGATTCTCGCTTCAACTAATTAACCTTATTGATTCTCTGACTGCAGCTGCTCTCTTTCTCTCATTCGTGCTCCAATCAAGGTCGCCGACATAGCATAATTGCCTTCATGACAAGCATACTCATAAGGAACCTGATTGGATTTGGGCCAGACTAATTCTCCTCCATAAGAGTCAGTATAATCCGAATCTTCAACCAAAAAACTATAAAGTAATCCCCCATTGTTTGACGGCGAAAAGCGCTCGACCACCTTTCTTTCCGCATGCTGATAGGGTTGGTCTAGAAAATTCACTGTCTCAACTACCAGTGTGTCCCCTTCCCATCTCCCTATTGAATCGCCATCAAAAGTCGCTAGAACCTTTGGGTTATGGGTCTCATCATTAATCCTAATGATCCTCGACCAGTGCATCCATTCAATATAGATCATCATATATTCATCTGTTTGGACGATCGTCTTCAAATTGTTATACACCAATGGCCTAATAGGTATTGACGCTGACGGCTGATAGATACAACGAACACCGAGGGTTTGGTTTTCCGGCCCATCGTAGGGTTGATCTCCAGTTTCAAGCCACCAGGCGCCGTCCCGTTCTGGCCAAGCAAATTTTGGGGCCGCATTAGCTTTTGCCTGACCTTCGGCAGTGCGGGCGGGCATGCGCCCGTTCTCAGGATGGGTGAGAATCGATGTCCGATACTGTCCCTCAATAGTAAAACCATCGTTTCCCCTATCGAACCAGAAGTCATTGTAAGAGCCGATATTACCCCCCGCCTCAGGTGCCCCTCGATCAGGGTCACTGGCCTCGGCATCTCTCGCCCTTATACCCATCTCCCTTTCTCTGAGAGCTTCAACCTCGTCTTCTCCAAGAAACAACCGGTCGCCATACTCTGCAGGTCTTTGAAACGGCGTTAGGCTGGAAATATCATAATTCCCATTAAAGTCCGGCCTACCAGAGGGAGTGCGAGTAATGTCATCCTGAGCCACCACATACAAAGGTGCAAAAAGGAGCAAACCATAGCTAAACAGATATCTTATTGATGCCTTCATGCTGTTCTCCTTGGAAAGAAACATTCGTAGGGTACTTCATTTGTCCTCTAGATAAACACAGTTAAAAAAATCTTGCGATCTGACTTACATAGTAACAACAATTCTGCGCAAAAAACTAATACGCAACTTAAAATTAGTTATTCTTTATTATACCTGTTACTGCTTGATTGAATTAAGTACACTCGCTTGGCAAAAAAATGAAAACCATTACAAGAATCGGAGTAAAAATCATGATTGCGGTAAATAGGCTCAGCATCGAGGACGCTCGATTATTGATAGAAGGAGCGCGAAAAAAAGCGGAACAAATTGAAGTACCGATGTGCATCGCAGTTACTGACGATTCTGGCAATCTAATCGCTTTTGAAAGAATGGATGGTGGTAAAGCACATAGCGTCCATGTTGCGGTTGATAAAGCTTATACTGCTGGCTCTGCGAGAAAAGCAACACATGAATACAACGCTGCTAATACGCCCGGTAATTTGGCCTTCGGAATTCACACAGAGGCCGGAGGACGAATCAGCACGGTAGGTGGCGGCCTACCAGTTATTGTCCAAGGACAATGTCTAGGCGGTATTGGATCTAGCTCTGGCTCTCCTCAGCAAGATATGGAAGTATCACAAGCGGGATTAGATCATTTTCTCGACTCTCTTTAGCGATGGACTCTGCCTCAAAGCAACTCTAAACACGCGAAATAAAAGAATTGTCTTCTATGGATGCACTTTGGAAACCCAAAAGCCCAGACACGTCCGCAATGGCAGAGTTCATAAAAGATGTAAATTTTAAATTTAACATCGAACTTTCAAATTACCATGAATTATGGTGCTGGTCTGTTGATCACCACGAAGAATTTTGGAGGCATTGGTGGGACTACTCTAACCCGCTGGCATCCAGCCAACCAACAAAAACATTGGTGCAAAGTGAATCTTTTGAGCGAAGCAAATGGTTTCCAGACGCCGAACTAAATTTCGCACAGAATCTGTTGCAATATCGAGACCAGAAGGGCGCAATCGTTTTTCGCGACGAGGATGGAAATCGCAAATCCATTTCATACAGCGAGTTATATAATATTGCCGGATCGGTTGCGGCTGAGTTGAAAAAACTCGGTGTTTCGAAGGGCGATCGAGTGGCCGCTATCATGCCAAACCTGCCGGAAACCATCATCGCAATGCTCGCTACTACGTGGCTAGGTGCTATTTGGTCGAGCTGTTCACCTGATTTCGGCGTCGACGGTGTTTTGGAACGATTTGAACAGATCAGACCCAAAATATTAATTGCGTGTGACGGCTATAAATTCAAAGGGAAAACATTCTCAATTCTCGATAAAGTTAACACTATACAAGAGCGTTTAAATTGCAAAACAATTCTAGTGTCTTGGCAATCTTGCGGCAAATTGCCATCGACAATTCCTTGGGAAAAGTTAAGTGCGCCCCACTCAGATTTTCCGTCGTTTTGCCAAGTAAAGTTTAACGATCCTGTCTACATTTTGTACTCGTCCGGCACAACTGGCAGGCCTAAATGCATAGTGCATGGCGTTGGTGGCACACTTTTACAACATCTCAAAGAACACCGCTTACACACGGATATATCACGCAAGGATATAATGTTTTATTTCACTACCTGCGGGTGGATGATGTGGAATTGGTTAGCTTCCGGCCTAGCCTCTGGGTGTACAATTCTTTTGTATGAGGGAAATCCCTTCTTTCCTAGCGAAGATACTCTATTGCGAATTGCTGAAGAAGAGAACGTTACTGTCTTTGGTACGTCGGCAAAGTATATCTCAGCCATTGAAAAGGCGGGACTGAAACCAAAAGCGCAATTTAACTTTAATGCACTCAAAACGATCCTTTCAACAGGATCTCCGCTCTTGCCTGAGTCTTACGATTACGTCTATAAACAAATAAAATATGATGTTCAGCTTTCGTCCATATCGGGAGGGACAGATATTGTCTCATGTTTTACCTTGGGCTGCCCTTTACTGCCTGTTAACAAAGGAGAGATTCAGTGTCGCGGCTTAGGAATGGCTGTAGAGGTTTGGGACATAAAAGGTAATAAGATTCAAAATCAACCCGGTGAATTAGTTTGCACAAAGACCTTTCCTTCCAAGCCTATCTATTTCTGGAAAGATTATAACGGTGAGAAATTTCACAAAGCTTATTTCAAAAAATTCAAGGGCGTTTGGTGTCACGGTGACTGGGCAACTTTAACTTCCAGCAACGGACTCATTATAACTGGACGCAGCGATGCAGTTCTTAATCCGGGAGGGGTTCGAATTGGTACTGCTGAAATTTATCGCCAAGTAGAAAAAATACCAACCGTTTTAGAGTCAATCGCAGTGGGACAAAGATGGCTAGATGATCTTCGCATAATACTTTTCGTCGTTCTGCGTCATGACGAAAATTTGACTGAAGGCTTGTCAAAAGAAATTCGTCAAACTTTGCAAAATAACGCAAGCCCAAGACATGTGCCTGCTAAAATTATTCAAGTGGAAGACATCCCTCGGACCCGCAGTGGTAAAATCTCTGAAATCTCCGTGAGAAATATAATTCACGGTGAGCCCATAGCAAATATAGAAGCTATTGCTAACCCCGAGGCTTTCGAACATTTTAAGAATAGGAAAGAATTACTCAGTTAATCATCCAAATTTAGAAGACAAAACCGGGAACAAATTCCTTCAGTACTCACTCGTTTCAAATCTGACCTCAAGATAACCTACTACACCCTCCACGGCGGTGTACTGATGAGGTGTATCCGTTGGAATAAGAACTAAATCGCCAACAGAGACTCGGCGAGAATAGCCGCCCTCAATATTCGAAGAGACAACACCACTATCTTCCTGTCTAACCACCACGCCGCCAGTTGTTAGCACTCCAGCACCTTCAACAATATAATGGATCTCGCTCGCATCAGGATGAACAATTGCGCCCGCTGGTGACGTTCTACGAATCATATTAATTGCATAGTCGTCGCCTGAATTAATTCTACCAACCCCAAAACTCGGCCGCTGAGATAAGGATGCAGCGATATCTGTTCCTATTCCATTTGAATCAAAGTACAAGGCAGGCGGCATTGCTTCCTCAGCAAGGGTTATGACTGCGAAACCGGATAAAAGACTTAGTGCTGTTAAAGTTTTTCTCATATTTATTCTCACATACTTAATTAGGCTAATTGTGAACATAAATATAAAAAGACAAAAAAAGAATGTCCATGCTTTTATGATAATAAGAATGTGAGTTCCTATAAGGCTGATTATGGAGTAATCTTAAACGCAGTCTGCACTGGCACGGTATAAAACTATGAAAATAATAAACCTTCTCATGATTATCATTTCGGCTCTCATAAACATGTCAATCGCACAAGAGAGCAGTTGGACCTTACCAAGGACAATAGACGGTCAGCCTGATCTTCAAGGCGTTTGGGGGAATAATACAATCACGCCAGTTGAACGACCTACAAGGTTTGGTGAGCGGCAGTACCTGACCGATGAAGAGCAAACTCTTCTGGAGCGACGAGTGAGTGAAATAGCGGAAGAAGACGGAGATGCACTATTCGGCGATGGTGTCTTTGAGGCCGCTTTGTCTGGCGTGGTTAATTCTTATGACCCTTCTACAGGAAATTATGATCAAGCTTGGTTAGTTGAAAGAAGTGTACATAACCGAACTTCGCAGATCGTTAACCCCATAAATGGGCAATATCCTCCTCTTGCTGGCGACGCTGATGGAATAACTTTTAATCGACCTCAGACGGGAAATACTAATCCTGAATCTTGGCTGGACCTCACAGTCGACGATCGCTGCATTAGCTATGGCGCGCCGTATTTGAACGCTGGCTACAACAGTTATTGGCAAATCGTTCAGTCAGAAAATCACGTGGTGATCGTCCAAGAAATGATGCATGACGCTAGAATCATCCCATTGACTGACAACCCGCACATCGACAGAAAAATCAAACTTTGGCACGGCGACTCTAGAGGTTACTTCGACGGAGATTCTTTAGTTATAGAAACAACGAACTTTTCGGACAAGAGCACATTCGGACACAACCGCTCCAAGATTAACATCGAAAGATTTGCTCGAATAAGCGAAACTCAAATTCTTTATTCAATTACCGCTGATCAGCCAGATACTTACCGAGCACCCTATACCCGAGAATTTATATTGGACCTTACTCCCGAGCCGATCTTTGAGTACGCGTGCCACGAGGGGAATTATTCAATGGCGAACATATTGAGGGGGGCCAGGGAGCAGGAGCGAATGAACACTGATTAGGTGCAAAAAATCAACATTGCGACAAGGCAGGCTCGACGCAATGTGATTTTGATAACTTCGCAATACTTATATAACGCTACCTTTTCTAGAATGTCTTAAGATGATCCGGCATCCATAAATTCCACGTGGATCTCAAGATCAATTTCGTCACCCACACCGAATGATGTAAAACGATCTAAACCAAAGTCTGAACGATTAAATTTTGCGCTTCCCGAAAAACCTACAGTATAACTCCTGGTAAGGAAATTTCTTCCACCTCCGTGGAAATTTACCTCTAGACTAACTGGCGCGGTTGTTCCTAAAAGGGTCAGATCTCCCTCAAATAAGAAGGTATCCTCATCAACAGATTCAACGAATCTCGTTGTGCGGTAGACTGCCTGAGGAAAAACCGCAACATCAAACCAATTATCACCCCTAAGCTCTTCTTCAAACTCCGGAATATCAACATCCAGAGACGACGTATTAATAACGACCTCCAAACTCGCATTCTCTATATCTTCAGGGTCAAAATCTAAAGAAGCCTCAAATTCATTAAAAGTTCCTATGAATGTAGAAAATCCCAAATGATTTAATTTCCAAATTAACGAAGCATGGTTTGGATCAAGAACATACTGCCCCGCCCTTACTTCCGTGACTTCGCTTGTTTGGTCTGGCGTTAATATTCGACTACAACTAAACAGCAGGCTTGGCGCAAGCATTATGGCAACCAGCTTACCGTATCTCGAAAAAACATAATTAAACATATTGCTGCCCTATCAAAATGTGTTTTAGAACTTATTGCTGCATCGCGTAAACATCAACCACTACCTCAACCTCGTTTGGCACTTCAGCAGTATTGGCCCAATAACCCTGCCCCACTCCATACTCTAACCGAAGAATCGTTACCGAACTCGTGAGATGAAAGCACACTTGCCCATCACAAGTTTCGATACTCAAGTCGAAAGGAAAAGTCATTGGTTGAGTTTGATCTCGGATAGTGAGAGTTCCATCTGATTCGAAGGAGGTTACGCCAGTCAGACGGCACTGCTCAGCTTGGAATGTCGCACTAGGCCAAGTGTCGACATCAAATAACTCATAATCTAACAGGTAGTCCAAAACCTCTGGCGAGTCGACGTCAATATTTTCAATATTGATTGTTACATCGAAATCACAGCTGCCTGGACTCAAGGGGTCTATATCGAATTGAGCCTCCACGTTAGTAAAAGTGCCCTCATATTCGTCACTACCGTAATTGTATTTAAAGACAACCGTCGACAAGCCTGGATCAAGAACCCAATTTGCCGCAAATGTCGAAGAACTGATAAATAGCAGCGTAATTCCTAATAACGCTTGATTTAAAAATGTTCGCATAATTCCAATTACTCCTGTTTAAATTTTACGGTAGTGCGTAAGCCACAAGCTCGGCGGCCTGCCCTCCGCCGCTCACAAATAAAGCTACGTATTGTTTACCTTCATGCTCATAGGTGAAAGGTAAACCCGACTGATTATTCGGCAGATCAATCTCAGCTACGATCTCACCTGTCTCCTTATTGATCGCTCTAAATATAGGACTCGCGCCCCGACCACCAGTTCCTTCCCCAGCGAATAACAAAGTCTTTGTCACGAATATGCCTGCTCGCGTCGGAACCCCTGTCCGCGGTAGCTCTAACCCCTCTAGCAACCGGTGATTTTTAATACTATCCGGCGTATCCGCGTTCGCAATCATCCACACATGATCGCCCGAGTTCATGTCTATCGCAGTGATTCTGCCATACGGAGGCTTCGCTATCTCCAGTCCTTGAACCCTCGGGACACGAACGCCGAATGACTGACTCAAAGCTAAATCTGAATTCTCATCGTTGTTTAATGATAACACAGCTAGGGCCGTGCGTGAGGGTACATAAAGAATACCTGTGTCGGGGTCAAGAGCAGATCCCTCCCAGTTCGCACCACCAGTGGCAGAGGGTAATCCCAGCGTCCCGCGTGTGCCATCTGCTGCATCTTGGAGTGAGGGTGGTGAATATACGCTTGGACTTAACCTGAATCCTTCAATTGCCTCGAGCGCAAGGGCTTTAATTTCCGGAGTCCAATCAATGAGATCATCTTCGGTAAAACCCTGCCTATCAAATGGTGCAGGTCTTGATGGAATAGTCTGGGTTGGAGAATACCACTCTCCTGGAACATCGCCAGCTGGGACCGGCAACTCTTCAATCGGCCAGATTGGTTCTCCAGTCTCCCGGTCGAAGGTGTAAACCCAAGATTGTTTAGTGACAGACATCAACACTCTATTGCCATTTGGAAGATCCGCCAGAACGGACGCGCCAGGTATGTCCCAATCCCAAACATCGTGATGGGTAAGTTGATAGTGCCATTGACGCTCACCGGTTTTAATATCAACAGCTACAATTGAGTCAGAAAATAAATTATCGCCAGGGCGATCACCGCCGTACCTATCCCCTGTTGCGGACTCAACGGGCAAGTAAACAAGACCCAAATCTGGATCACCCGACAGCGGAGCCCAAACGCCAGCGTTTCCGGTGAATTCAATACCACCATCTAACCATGACTCAAAACCTACTTCTCCACGCTCAGGGATAGTATGGAAAGTCCATAACAGCTCCCCAGTATGGAGGTCGAATCCTCGAATATCACCCTTAACATTTGCCTTAGAGCGCGGCCTCATTCCTACTCGATGGGCTGCACCAACCACAATTACGTCATTCATTACGAATGGAGGCGCCGACAATCCAATATCGGGATACGGAAATCGTGGATCATCCGCATTTCTGAGCCCCACAAATAAATCAACAATACCTCCCTCTCCAAAATCTGGGTCTGGTATGCCAGTCTCAGCATCCAGAGAAACTAGATGATAGCCAGGAGTAACATCAATCACTCTTTTCTTGGACCCATCACTCCAGAAAGAGACTCCTCTTCCTGCGCCCTTTCGCGGCGCTTCATCGAAACGCGCACCTTCTTGCGGCCTCCACAACCAAAGCACCTGCCCGGAAGTAGCGTCGAGTGCCACAACATTCCGAGTGCTGCCAATGTTGGCATAAAGCACACCGTCGATCTCAATTGGAGTAGAAGGATTATTAAAATCAGTGGTCGGGCCAAAATTAGCAGTTGAAAAACGCCATGCTAACTCAAGGTCAGAGACGTTCTCAGGGTTAATCTGGTCAAGTGGAGAATATCGCTGAGCCAGCGGACCGCCATGATACCCCGGCCAATCGCCATCATTAACGCTAGTGCCTGTTTGCCCTAGTAGCAACTGAGGAGAACAAATCGCTCCAAATATTAAAAGCGACAGCAGGCGCAATTTCCGAATTTTTACCATCTCCAAGTCTCCAATTTATTAATATCTGAGTCTGTGCCCTCGCGACCAGCAGGGGAGCATAAGCAATACGTAGTTCGCAAGCAACAGGACGTCAAACTAATCTTAACTAAATATTGCAACACATTGCCGGTTAAATAGTGTCTAAAACCAGTCAATGTGTTACAGAATATGGCGAGATATTACAAAGCCAATCCAATTGAACTCCAAAATACAAACCAAATACTTAGAGCACAAATTAATGTTGTTCATCGCGAACCGAATTATGATAATTAAACGTTTCTAAAAATTAGAAGTGCTGAGATAATGTGAAGAAATCCGTGTTTCGTTGTAAATGAGAATCATTATCACTTGTAACGTAAGTGTTTAACACTTAACATTTACACCAAATGCTTATCAGCCAAAGGCTTGCGGGCCAGTGAACAAACAACCTACTGCTTAATAAACGTAAAATCATAGATAAAGAGGAAAAAATTATGCTCCGTCATTTTTTAAAGTTGACAAGTGCACTTCTGCTAGTGCTAGGCACAGGAGCCACTAACGCTCAGTCCGATGGCATATACTACGCCGCGCACCACAACTATCGAGTTGTAGAAGTAGCTGAAGGATTTTTGCAACCCTGGTCAATGGCGTTCTTGCCCGGCGGAGACATGCTAGTGACAGAGAAACCTGGACGCTTGCGTATCGTTCGCGATGGGAAACTTTTACCCGAGGCTGTTGCAGGGATCCCAGACGTACATTACGTTGGACAAGGCGGATTATTCGATGTTGTCCTTCACCCAAATTTCGCTGAAAATCGCTGGGTTTACATAAGCTATGCAAAGCCTATCGAAGATACATCGACCACCGCTATTATTCGGGGTCGATTCGAAAATGATCAGCTAACTAATGTAGTAGAAATATTTGCAGCTCAAGCTACTGGCTTTGGTCATTACGGTGGCAAAATAGCCTTCGATGGCGAGGGATATTTGTACTTGACTCTAGGGGATAGGCAGGCTCCCTCTGTTGGCGTCTTAACCGAACATCCTGCTCAAGATCCTACTAACCACCAAGGCGTCATTGTTCGGCTAAACGAAGACGGAAGTGTCCCTGATGATAATCCCTTCGTCGGCCAAGCTGGCTTTCTTCCAGAGATCTGGACCTATGGCCACCGCAGCCCTCAGGGTTTGGCTATTCACCCAGAAACTGGAGACTTGTGGGAAACCGAGCACGGACCGCAGGGCGGCGATGAACTTAACCGAATCGAGGCGGGAAATAACTATGGATGGCCGGTATTAGGTTATGGTGTTAACTACGGTTCTTCCGGAAGTCCTATCCATGAAGGTATTGGCCGGGACGAAATGACCAGCCCAACTCAACTTTGGGTTCCTTCCATCGCCACATCTGGGCTGATGATCTACACCGGTGACAAGTTCCCAATGTGGCACGGCAGCATTTTTTCGGGTGCGTTAGTTGGCGAACAACTTGCACGCCTGCATATGAGCGATGACTACCGTGAAGTTATTGTCGAAGAAGAACTAGCCTACAACTTAGGGCGAATTCGTGACGTCAGGCAGGGCCTCGATGGTTATATCTACATCGCCGTTTCCGACGGAAATGGTGGTGGAAGAGGCGATTTCGTAGAAACCTCAATCATGCGCTTAGAGCCGATCGACTAGCGCTGCATCCAAAAAACTCAAGAGATTGACCAAAAAGGGGCCACGCAAGGCCCCTTTTTTGTAAGCAACGTGTTGTCGCTAATCTTGAATTCCTCGCAGTTCTAATTCGATCTTATAGAATTGTTCCCGCTCATGGGGTTACAATGGAAATGGAGAAAACGCAAACCAAAAAACGACAATAAATCGGAGGTCCCTGTGAAAAAATTTTTATACTACTCCATGTTTTTCATGAGCATAGTGAGTATGCCGTTGGCAGCCCAGACTTATATATCGGATTTCGTCGACGGACCTATTACGGATCGTCCAATTCGAATACTACAGACTAATTCCGCTGGCGACGACGTGTATGTCTTCGATCCCAGCACTATGAAACAGGTCGGTTATATCGAGAATTTGCCTCACAATCATGGCGCCACCGTTCATGCCGACGGGACACACTACTACTTCACTAATGAGCACGAAAACACTGTAGACGTTGTTAATTCAAGGACGTTTGAAGTCGAAAAGAGAATACCACTGGCGAATGGACCACATAACCTTTCCGCCAGCATGAGTGCCCGCAAAGTTTACGTTGCGATTATTGCCGAACCCCTGATCCAGGTCATCGATATGGACACGAATGAAATCATCGCCAATATAGAAACTGGCGGCGGGGTGCACAATACCTTTGTTACACCCGATGGTCGTTATGCGGTTGGAGGAATGATCGGTGCTAGCGAAATTATCGCGATAGATACTATGACCGACAAAGTAGAGTTCGAAATGTCTATCCCCTATTCCCAAAACCCTTTTACCGGTGGTGTGAGACCTCTTACTTTCACCGTAAACGAAGACGGTTCAACCCGCTCAATACTCGTGAATGTTGGCGGTTGGCACGGGTTCTGGGAATTCGATTGGGAGACCCAGGAACTCATGAACAAGGTAAGTCCACCAGAGGGTTCATGGGAACGCATGGACCAAACAGCCGATGGCATCCAAAGTGCACCAAGCCATGGGGTAGTCGTTTTACCTGACCAGAGCCAAGTCTGGCACTCAAGCCGGGCAACCTCACATATATACGGTTACTCATTTCCAGATTATGAATACTTGGGTAGAGTTTACATCGGCAACCCCGCCTGGATTACGACTACACCAGACAGCAAGCATCTATGGGTTGGAGTTTCAGGCCACAACGAAACTGCGGTGGTAGACGTCGAAAAACAGGAGGTCATCAAGCGCTTTCCGGTTGGTCAGGCTCCTAAGCGAATTTTCACTGCTGTTATGCCAGAAGATTGGGAAGGAGAGGCTCTATGATCAAACAACGGTCAATGCAGCAACTGGGCTTTCTATTAATCTGCATTTTTACAGTGAGTTGTAGCGAGCAGGAATCGTCAACTACCTCTAACGTCGCGCAAAATGGAAGCGGGGACATGACGGTCAGGGATACCCCAAAAGGCTTGGATTATGAGTTTTACAAAGAGTCCATAGAGCCTATTTTTATTCGTTATCGTGGCGGCTTTGTAGGTTCTGATACGGCATGCGTAGCTTGTCACACTGTTCAAGCAAACGCGCCTCTGGGACTGGTTGCGCTGACCGAGGATAATGGCGAAGTCTATTGGACAGAAGAGCAATCTCGACAAAACTTTGAAAACGTGGCGATGCTTGTCGATCCAAGTGATCCAGAGTCAAGTCGATTACTACTTGCGCCTCTATCACCCACTGCCGGTGGCGAGAGACACTCGGGGGGCATATTTTGGAATTCCACCGACCATTCCGAGTATAGACTGTTTGCTGACTGGATAGCGACAGGCGACCCAACGGCTTCAGCCGACCCAGTCGTTGACGTCGATTTTGAATTTTTTCGGTCTTGTGTCCAGCCAATCTTTGTGAATCCTATCGACAATGCAATGCCGTGTACGGAGTGTCACAGCGGGGTTTTTGCAATTCCTCCGCCGGCAAACGCCTACTGGACCGAGGAGCAATCTCGAATAGCATTTGAGGAATTAATTTATTTGATAGACCCGGGTAGACCAGATAGCAGCCGGTTCCTGCATAAGCCGCTTCACCCAAACGCAGGCGGTGACCTTATGCACAATGGAGGTAGGCGTTGGTATTCCAAAGACGATCCCGAACGGCAAGCTCTCGCGAGCTGGATAAGAGGAGATTCTGTGGGAAGTCAGTGCCCCTCGGCATTGCAGTTCGATAATCCGCCAAGGTCATAGACTTATGTTTCGGAGAATAGGGTTGCCTTTAATCTCGGTATCACTGCTGTTTCTTGGAAGTTGTGCCGAGCAAGTGCCCGAGACGTCAATGGACGGAATCTATACACTAGCGCAGGCTGAGCGCGGCAAAGGCTTGTTTACAAGCCTTTGCGAGCGTTGCCACAGTGTTCAGGAATTCTCCGGTCGATCTTTCGACTCCATATGGGCTGGAGTCCCTGCCGCAGCTCTTTACGCAAGAATCGCAAACACAATGCCGTTCGATCAGCCCGGCAGTCTAGGGATCCCTCAGGTTACCGCTCTGATGGCGCATATATTCAACGAAAACGATATGCCCGCCGGCGATAAACCGCTCGAGGGGGATATTGATTGGCTGATGAGTGTGAGTTTAGCCCGACCCGCCCAATAAATTCGCAACGTGACGCCAATTTGCCCTTTACCTCTGGACAAGTCGCGAATAGCGAGCTAAGTTCTGTCTTCCTTATAAAAAGCGGTCACTTTAACCCAGATAGCCAATTATAAGCCCATTTAAACTTTTTAGTGCCCAGCACGGGAGTGAAATATGATAAGAAGAAAGCTGTTCTCCTTGGTACTTGGTATGGCGCTGTTTTGTGTCAGCCCAATCAACGTTTCAGCTCAGGACCTCGAGTCGGTGGAGCCGTTTAAGGTTGGAACTTTTGCCATTGATGATGTGCCTACAGTAGGCCTGGTTTTATTAGATGACCAACTCATCGTAGAACTTGAAGCTGCTAACCGCGCAATGGAGCTGTTGCCGCAATACAGCACCTTGGCGATGCCCGAAGACATGCTTGGCCTGATAGAGCAGTATGAGTACGGCCTAAAGTACAGAGTCTATGAGGTGGTGAACTGGCTGATGGAGGAGAACCTCTTAACGGGCAGCAATCGCCCAGATTACGTACACACTGTTGATACTGTAGATATTATGGCGCCAATACAATATCCCAGTAAAATTATGAACGCGGCAGTGAACTTCTATACACACGCGTGCGAAGGCTGCAATGACGATGAGCTCGCTGCCCGAACACGAGACCGCCAAGAAAATCGAGGCGTACCCTATCTGTTCCTAAAACCGACAAGGGGCGCAGTGATTGGTCATGGCGAAGACGTCATCATGCCATATGGACGCACCGCCATCGAATATGAGGTCGAGATGGCAATAGTGTTTGGCAAATCTGGAAAGTATGTTTCAGCAAGCCGCGCCTACGACCATGTTTTCGGTTATATGGTGGCCATGGATGTCTCCGATCGCGGTGGACGTCCACCGGGCGGCTATGGTGGTAATAGTAGAAACGTATCTGATTGGTTCGTAGGCAAAGGACATGACACCTTCGCCCCGCACGGCCCGTGGATTGTTCCCAAAGAATTTTATGGTGACCCTATGGAGAATCTGCACCAAATCACTGTAGTCGATGGTGTGACAGTTCAGGAAGCCAGGGCTGGCGACATGATCCACAACATCCCGGAACTGATTGAGTACGCCACCTCTTTGATTACGGTGTTCCCAGGTGATGTGATGCAGAGTGGCACCTCGGGTGGCACAGGTGCTGGTCGAGTTCAACGAGCGACAGGTTCTGGTTTCTTGGTCGATGGAGAAACTATCGAAGCATCTATAGAGGGTATTGGTACCTTGCGGCATCTAATTAGAGCCGAAACTAGTGTTCCTAGTGACTTGTCCGGAGCTCAGTTACCCGCTAACGCGACGTACAGAGACGACAGATAAAAGGACACCATATTGTTTGGACTAATTAGTAGCGTCTAACAATATTGAATGCAGAAATGAAAAACCCTAGCCGCGAACCGGCTAGGGTTTTTTATTCACCACAATCTTTGTCTAAAAGCATAAATCTTGGAAATCAAAATTAAGTACTAGCTTCTTTACCTAATTAAACGCGTACTTGTGTTTATCACTGGTATTGGATAAAGCTCCCTCTCTAGAATTGATAACTTCTCTGACAACAGCGAAGCCTTTCGCCTTCCTGTACTCAATTTAGTTTCAGCAATCTCCAAACGCTTTTTTAGAACCTGGTAAGCGCGACGCATTCTCTTATGTCGATCATCTAAAGGCAGACCGTATAAAGAAAAAGACAGCCACCCCGAAATTTCACTTAACCCGTTCTCTAGTTTTTCATCATTGGAAGAATAGAGCCTCCGGTAAATTACTTCTAAATGAGCATAATGGTCGTCAACCGCGCTCCAGTTTTTTAGCGCCCTTTCATTCTCGATCATTAATTTCTGCAACACTATTTGAGTTTCATTATAAAACCCGTTCTGTATCCTGCTGACAATAGTGGCCTTCTTTAAAGAATCCAAAGCTCGGCTAAAATTACCTGCACGATACAATGCAGAAGCACTTTCCAAAACCGTCACTAACTCATTGTTCTGATTTGCATAAAACGAGTAATCTTGAGCCACACTCAAGCCACTACTTAGCTCCGAGGAGCCAAAGGAAAAAATGTTTATACCAACTTGGGCTTCCGTGGCTTTCGGAGCAAGCGTGGCGTACAAAAAGAGATACGCACAAAGAAGACTCGTTATCTGGCGCCGAATCAGAAACTTGTGAAATCGAGAGATTGGCTGCTTGAAGGGATGCGGGAAGATTAACATTCTTTGTAAATAGTAAATTTTTTGAGCCAGCGGAGCGCCTTCCTTGGCGGGATATTAATTTGAAAAATTATTTCCAATGCCACATTTTAGCGTTCGTGGTGCCTTCTGCACTCACATCATATTCACCCACCACTGCAATACCATTAAGGTCTGCGAATTTCTCCGAGTGAGTATGGAAATGGTTAATTACCCTGAATGGGATACCACCCGCCGAGTCAGCTCCGGCAGCTGACCCACTACCTTTTAAATAGATTGTATTGCCACACTCAGTGTTCATTACTCCATCACCGCCACCTATGACGGTCCCATCATTTCGAACCGTTTGTGTGTAAGTCCAGTTTGTTGTGTACTTAGACCCGCGCAACTTCCCGTTAGCCGTTAAACCTACTTCATAATTTGCACCTTCAGCTGTTGACGGAAGAACCCTAACGTTAGTGATAGTGCCAGTTTCTTCTATCAGAAGTTCACCTAATGCCATTTTATTTCTCCAAAATCATCATTAATTTAAAATTCTAATCAAGGGAATAAATTTCCCCATTGAACACCAAAGTTTCCAGGTCGACAGTTCCCTCAAAACGCCTTTGGTGGCCCAGTGAGTTTTCACCATCCATCACAATTTTCCACGAATGCTCATTCTCAGCCTTCTCCCAAGAACCCGATGCAACACTGCCTATTTGTGTTCCGTTATCTAGAAATGATTCACCAATAAATTCAATTTCACCTGACTTGGCATTACTTTCAGATAATGGCGCAGTTGAAATAAATGAACCAAATACTTGACCACCACCCAGCGTGGTTGATGATCCGCTGCCTCTCCAATCAGTTGTAGAAACGATGTCTCCGTTCGCATTTCTACTATACGAAGTCACGACATGCTCCATACTAAATTCACCAATTTTCTCAGCCATAATGTTCTCCTATCTTTTTTATTTCACAATTAACCTTCCAGTGACTTCAGCGCACCAGCATCATCCATAACGGGAGTGACACTGACATCAACCAAGTCATCCCACTGCATCATATATTTGTTAATTGATACGACGTCGCTAGCCTCGATTATCAAAACGCCAATATTCCCCGGCGCATGCCATCTACCTATCAATTCACAACCAAAAAAATTCTCCTCACCACTACTAAACCTTTCGTTAGCCTCTCTAATATTGCTTCCTT
>Ga0209036_1000464_pt1 | contig 17681 bp, 15 predicted proteins | sample MarorgKNORR_S2LV_3_FD_188222 | JGI IMG/M metagenome (GOLD analysis project Ga0209036, IMG submission 188222) | Marine microbial communities from the Southern Atlantic Ocean, analyzing organic carbon cycling - DCM_A/KNORR_S2/LV (SPAdes) (version 2) | ecosystem: Environmental > Aquatic > Marine >... | reverse complement strand
CCACTGCTAGCTCATAGTGCATTTTCTGATACTTGGCCAGAACGATTCAATGAAAATACCGGTACGAGTGAATCTTTTTGGCCAGGATGGTGGTCTCAGAACTATAATATTAATCTTCCAGGATGTTCACAATCAAGGAAAGATCCAGACTGTTGGGAGGAGGTCGAGGGTAGATTCATTTCGGATATGGAAGTATATATGGAATTTGATGATCGATGGGCTCATCGAGGTAATACAGTTAATACAAATGATGATTATGAGCAGACAGGATATCCAATGGGACTTCGGGTAATGGCAGAGGCGCACTCTTATGGTGTCTCCTATGCAGAAGATATTTTGTTTGTTACGGTTAAGGTTAGAAATGAAAGTGGGGACTGGTGTGCAGAAAATGAGAATGGTGAGCCTATTTTAGATGATTTTGGTAATCAAAAATGTGGAGAGGGTATGGTGCTTCCAGATGGGACAAAGTTGAATCATGGTAAAGGATTTGACTATGAGGGAACCTCATTGGGCTTCTACTTTGATGCAGATGTGCTGGTTGGAGATGAAAGTGGATACAATGCCTCTCTTCATACTAATGATGATGATTTTATGAAATATTATTGGGAAATTTTTGAACTCAATAATGAGAGAATGCTTATATCAATGGCAATGGTTGGAGATTACGATGGATTTAGCGGAACCGGTGGCTTTTCGATGGAAGAAGGCTCATCTCTGGGGAGCGACTTTGGACTAGTTGCAACGCAGCTTCTTGATTCACCTAAAGCAACCGACCCTGTAGATCTTGATCAAGATGGGACAATAGACATTTTCCCTGGAGAGCCGTTGAAAATGACAGATTGGCATTGGTTTGACTGGTACAGTAGACCCGGAGTACCACAAATGGAGAGTAATAGCAGTAGTTGCTATACCGGTTCAGAGGGCTGCCCGCAAGCTAGAAATAAAGAAGAAATCATGTATAAAATAATGGCAGGTGATACGACCAACCTTAGTGATAATGAAAAACAATGGCATTTTCATACTCAAAATCCAGGAACAGATCTTGGTTCTGAATTAAATCCTCATTTTGACTCTCTTGAGGGCCTGCTTGAAGAGACTGCTTTTTTGCGCGATCCAGCGGGTCTTGATTGTTCGATTTTCTTGAGTTGTGGGCCGTTTGATCTACCTGTAGGCCGGGAGGTACCATTTTCTTTTTGTATTATATTTGGTCAAAATGAAGATGACCTGATAAACAATGCTCGCTTCGCACAGGTTATGTATAATTCAAGATATCAGGGTTTTACCCCTCCAGCAAGGCCATCTATTCATGCTGAAACGGATACTGGATCCGTAAAAATTTATTGGGACGATATGGCAGAAAGTACAACAGATGTTTTGACTGGTTATTCGGATTTTGAAGGGTATAAGATTTATAAGAGCGTAGATGGAGGTTCGACATGGGGATCAGCCTCTGACCGCATATACGATACCAATGGACTCTTTGTTGGATGGCGTCCTTACAAGCAGTTTGATCTTTCTGCAGAGGAAGATTCGCTACATTGTATCTACTCTAATAGCTACGACTGTCCAAGAGAACAGCGAAGAAACCATGCCATAAGTGGTCCAGATCCGTATTCTCCCTGGTTCAGCCTCGGTGATGACACTGGAATGGATATGGTAAGGTTAGATGAAGCAGACTGGAAGAACATTGATGGGATAATCTATAAATATTCTTTCATTGATAATGATGTTGTTGATGGAATAGAGTATACTTATTCGATCGTTGCATATGACATGGGTGTTGAACCTACCTATGTAACCAGATACCTTCCACTGGAAGATGGTCAGTTTAAAACAGTTATAGATACGAACTTCTCGAATCCAAATGAATGGGCAAATCCTGATGGGTATGCCTCCATTGAGAATTCCAAAGGTACCACAATACTAGATCGGAATTTCACCATAGTATATCCGGGGATCCAGCCGCAGAATAATCTCAATGATGTTAAAGTAGTACCGAATCCTTATTTTTCAAGATCTAAGTTTAAGGAATCAGAATTTGAGAGAAGAATTCGCTTTACAAATCTTCCAAAAAAATGCAGGATAAACATCTTTACCATTTCTGGAGAACTTATTTTTCAAATTGATCATGAAAATGAATTTTCTGGTAATGCTTGGTGGGACATGCGCACATTAAATAATCAAGAGGTTGCTCCTGGACTTTACCTATATCATATTGAGAACCAGACCGATAGTAATGAGAAAATTGGTAAATTTGCTGTTATTAGATGATAATTTTAATTTAGGATGGATATACCAAGATTTCACCTTGCTTTTCCAGTTCATGATATAGAGCAGGCAAGATTATTTTACACTGAACTTCTGGGCTGTGAGATTGGGAGACATTCAGATACGTGGATAGATTTTAACCTATATGGACATCAAATCGTGGCACATCTATCCCCTAATGATTGTAGTTTGACAAAAAAAAATGAGGTAGATGGAGACGATGTGCCATCAAGACATTTTGGAGTTATATTACCGTGGGATAAATGGGATCAACTCGCAAATTTTCTTAAAGATAAAGATATTACATGGTTAATTGAACCTAGGATCAGGTTTAGAGATACTCCTGGAGAGCAAGGAACCTTTTTCATTACCGACCCAAGTGGTAACAATCTAGAGTTTAAAACATTTAAGAACGATGAAAACATTTTTAAAAGTATAAAATAACTATGGCAAAAATAGATTTTTTACCTGATAACAAGATCTATGAGTCTGAGGCTGGCGAGACAATACTTCAAACAGCAGCCAGAAATGGGATACCTCATGTAGCCGCGTGTGGAGGAGAGGGTAAATGTACAACCTGTAGACTACTTATCCTTGATGGTATTGATAATTGCTCCCCGGAAACAGAAACAGAAGTATCTCTAAAGGCAAAGGCACACACAACAGAGGAATTTAGATTGGCGTGTCAAACAACCGTCAGCGGTGATATAGTTGTTCGTAGGCTGGTTTTAAACAAAGAGGATATTGAGTCTGTATCTGAAAAAGGAGTCTCAGGTAGACTGGGTGAGACAAAAAAAATTGCCATCTTGTTTAGTGATATCAGAGGTTTTACTCCTTTTTCTGAGAAATTAACTCCCTATGATGTTGTATTCATTTTGAATAGATACTTTAATAGAATGGTAAGGGTTGTTGAAGAAAATAAAGGCACGGTTGACAACTATATTGGTGATGGTATGGTTGCGATTTTTGGTTTACATGATGAAAAAGATCCCGCCCACCATGCCGTAAAGAGCGCACTTGAAATGTGCTCAGAAATGGATGATATGAAGCCTTATCTCAAGACAATGTATGGGCAAGATTTTGACATTGGTGTCGGGATACACTGGGGAGAGGCTGTTGTTGGTGATATTGGTGCTGGAAAGTCAAAGCGCCTGACAGCAATTGGAGATGCTATGAACTTTGCCAGCCGGGTTGAATCGGCGAATAAACAATTTCAATCACGTGTTCTTATCTCTGAAGAGACTCATGAGGAAATTAAAGATACCTTGGTTATCAAAGATTTTATGCGGACAAACCTACCAGGGATTGATGGAAGAGTGACGCTTTATGAAATCGAAGACATCAATTATTCTTCAGATGAAAGCAAGAATAAAGAACAGGTAGTAGATAATGTTACATGGAGCAAATGTTCAGAAGTCGAGACTTTTGAAGAAAAAGATCAGCAAGTATTTAAAATAAAAAGAGAAGATATATTAGTTGTAAAGATCGAAGAAAATTTCTTTGCTCTCAATGACAAGTGTCCTCACGCCTATCTAAGTTTACAGGGCAGTGATATTGACATGAAAAATGAGACCATAGCATGCCGCTGGCACAAGAGTTCTTTCTGCTATAAGACGGGAGAGGTCAAAGAGTGGATGAAAATAAGTAACTTTCAAAAAATGCTTGGTAAGATTGGTCTGAATGCAGAGGCACAGGAGATTGCTCAAATGGAAAAAATACCTGTTGATGTTTATAAAACAAAAATAGAAAATGGATTTGTTTGGGTTGGTGTAGAGCAAGGTTGAAAATAATTTAAATCAGGAGTCAATAATGAATGAACAAAATATTGAATGGACAAAGTTAGCAGAAGAAAAGAGTTTTGAAGATAACTCTGAACAATTGCATAAAGTTAAACGGGATGATATCTTAGTAGTGAAAGATGAAGATGGTTTCCATGCTATCAACAATCGTTGTCCTCACTTGGGTTTAGCTTTGAATGTAGGGGGATGTAATAAAAAAAATAAATCTATACACTGTAAGTTCCACTCAAGTGATTTTTCTTACGAAACTGGAGAGGTGAAAGCTTGGTTGAATGTAAAAGGATTTGAAAAATTTATGATGTGGTTATTCTCAAAATTTGATCCTGATGTAAAAACGATGATGTCAATGGACCCAAAGCCGGTGGAAACCTTTCTCACAAAAGTTGAAGATGACTGTGTTTGGGTTGGAATTAATCAGGGTGAATAATGCGTAAAGGCTTAGCCTTTCATTTCGTACTTTGAACATAAAGTCATTCTTCTTTTTATCTTTTGCTTTTTTTTCCATCTCTTATTCCCAGGGTAGGTGGCACGATGGCAATCTCAAAGGTATAGAGGATTTATCTTTTAGTTTAAATATAAAAGGCATTGATGATGGTGTATGGGAAAAAAGAGTTTTTAGTTTTATAGAACTGAGATTCTTAGAGCATGGAATTGAATTTGTAGATGACCAGATGCCAAAAATGGTAGTAGATATAAGTATTTTGGATTCAAGAATTGAAAAAACTTCCACCTTTTTGGTGATGTTTAGTTTATACAACTATAGCATATCAGAGGAAGATTATTATCGTTCAATGGCAGATACACTTATTACTAGAAAACTGATGACTAGTAAGGTCTATTCCCAAGAATTAATTGGCCAAACAAGTTCAAATAAAATTCATAAAGATGTAGAAAAAAGTATTAATGAAATTTTATCAACCTATCTTGACCATTGGTATAGAGATAACCCACTGAAACAATTTTAGAAAAATTTTACATATAACGTCTTTCTTTGACAATTTCATTCTCTGAATGTAAGTTTGAGGGAAGGGGAAAAAACAAACCCTTCATGACAAAGATGTCAGTGATCCGAGGAATAATCATATTACATCTTGTGAGTGTCTGTTTTGCAGCAGAGACCACAAAAGCCGTTTCAATGAAAACAGGCAACCAACTTGCTGTACTCAGGTTTGAGGGGTGGTCTATATCCGAACCGCTTACGGAATTTCTAACGGAAGAGCTGCGAGAGACGATTCGTGAGCTTGAGATATTTCAGGTACAGGATCGTGGCCTAACAAATGAGATCAGCATTTTTTATCCAAGAAAAAAAGATTATTGGGCCTGCTGGAGCGAGGATTGCGCCATTGATCTTGGAAAAAGACTAAAAGTGAATTATGTAATAGCAGGTAATATCCAGAAAAAAGATCTTAACGAATTTCTCATAAGTGGACGCCTCTTTTCAGTTGATATGGAGACTATGATTAATGAATTTGCCATGAACAGTAGTGGTATTACAGATAGCCTTTTACTAGAAATGAAAAAAATGGCTTACAATGTTAGTGGGCTTCCGGTACCTGATACGCTATCTGTTGGCACTGACACATCTGAAGTTGCAACTGCAGGAGATATCAAAAGAAAGAGACAATGGTTTAAGCTCCCTCCAATACCCACTAAAATTAAGGCACTTATGATGTCAACTGCCATCCCAGGAAGTGGTCAGATCTGGGTTCAAAGAAAATACCCTGGCTATGGGTTCTTGGGCACAGAGGCAACCCTTGGAATGGCTGCGATTATATCTTATTATAATTACAATAAGGCCTGGGGTGGTTTTGAAGAAAATTATTCTTCTTACCAAGATGGAACTGACCCACATACTCTAGAAAAATTAAGACCAAAAGTAATCCAATATGCTCAAGAGTCTAGAAGATATAATTCATTCATGAAAAGTATCCGCGGTGTTGCGGCATCCATCTGGGTTGTTAATATGGTGCATGCATATCTTGTTGCACCAAGCGATGATTATTTTGATGGAGAATATTTCTTTGATTTAGAATACAATCCCAATGTTAATCAGGTACAATTCAATTTCAATTTTTAATTTAGTAAAGGTAATTAGCCTTTGCTTGTTAGTCGTAACCTTTTCTTGTGAAGATGCTGATTATGATTTAGATAATCCATTCGACCCCAGTAACATAGATTTAGATCCACCAGCATTATTTTTTCATCCACCTGAGATCAATACAAATCTAGGGGAATCAATTTCAGTCGAACTATATGGATTAAAATTAGACCCTTCGGCAGGTGCACACTTTGACATTAGATATGATTGGGGTAGTGTGACGGTTGATTCTGTTATACCAGGGCCCTTTTTTACAGGACTTAATGAACCAATGGAAATCACGGTAGATGAACAAGGAGTCCTTGATGTTTTCATTTACTTTCTTCCTGACATCAGTTCTGATCAGAGTCAGAGCGGCACATGGTCCATAGCAACGGTCTATTTTTCAACTATTTCTACAGGTGAGTCTGAATTATTATTTGGACCGAATACAACCCTCCGAGATGCAAACAATGAACTAGTTACGATTAATGAATATGGTTCCGGATATATTTATGTTGAATAAATACTATCTTATTCATTTTCTCGTGCTTATCAATATTTCTGCATGGGCTCAAGATTCTAGTTTCACATTTAATGCTAATGACTATGTAAACATTACCAGCGATGCATCTCTTCAGGCTGAAACCGGTATGACCATTGAATGCTGGGTTAATCCAGAATCAGATACTTATTCAGATTATTCACCTCTTGTACACTACTTTAGACTTGGTGGCCCTACGGAAGAATCTGGATTTACACTTCAATATTTTGATGGTGAGTTACGATTTATGATTAGTGTCGGGGGTGGTAACTATGACATCGTAGGAGATGGATTAGGGTTGTGGCCAGGAATGACACTTGATGAAGATGTTTGGACGCATGTTGCTGGAACCTATGATGTTGCGACTGGCCAGGCAAAAATATTTAAGAATGGCGTGGAACAGGCAAGTTTTGCTACAGAAGGTGGTAATCTAAATTGGGATTTTATTGAAACAATGAATATGAAAATTGGGAAAAGTGAAATGAATCCTGGGACTGGAGAGACTTACTTTAGTGGTGGAATTGATGAGGTACGCCTATGGGACAAAGCACTAGATGCATCAGAATTACAGAGTGGAATGTGTATCTCGCCTTTAGGCGGGGAGGGATTATTAGGATATTGGAATTTTAACGATGGAAACGATGCTACGATTTCCGATTTAACAGGTAATGGTAATGAGGGGACACTTACAAACTTGGGCACTGGATTTTGGGATATAGATGCATATGAGAATAATCCCCTTTGTTTAGTTTCTGGGGAATGCGTTGATTCGGTTATAGTATCCTTACCATTTTTTCATAGTTCTACCTTAGATGAGTCAATGGGGGATGATTGGTCTTTCCAAAATTACCCTCATGGAGCAGACTATGCATACCAGGTCACCCTATCAACTCAGAAGAACCTTTATGTAGATACATGCGATCCGATAACAGACTTCGATACTATTTTATCAATTAAAGATGAGTGCGGAAACGAAGTTTCGTTGACTGAGTTTGATGACGGTACGGAAGATTTTTGTCCAGAGGCAAGTGTATCTCCTCCATATTTCGCCAGTATTATTGATAGTATCACATTATCAGCAGGAACTTATTACATTGTTGTTGATGGATATGAAGGGGTAACGGGTAACTATAAAATTGCTGTAGGAACACTACCTGAAATTATTGGCTCTGATATTGCATCTGATGACAGTTATCTTGATATCTATTTTAGCGAGGGCATGTACACAGAGGCGACAACTAGTGGTGCTCTCGTTGAATCTGATTTTGAGATTACCCTTAATCCAAATGGTGGTACTGCGACCGGAGTGAATATTGATTATCTTTCTAATACTTCAGGAGGGCCTTTAGAAGGAGGGGAAGACACCGTTCGTTTTACCATAAATATTGAGGGAGAATCAACCGGCCAAGAGTTAATAACGATTCGACCACTGACAAATGCCTCAATCTTCAATTCGTTTGGTATTGGACTATTGAGATCTGCTGATCAAACTCAGCAACTCTCAGATCAGATTCCGCCGTTATTGCAATCAACTATTCCTGAGAACGGATCAATTGATATTGCAACAAACTCAAATGTTGTTATTAACTTTTCTGAACCAGTACGAAACAATGAAGGATCTAACTTAGACGATTCAAATGTAAGTAATTCTATGGCTTTAATTAATAATGATACTGGTGAGAGTGTCTCTTATTCAGTAAGCACGATAAATGATCAAAGCTTCACATTGGACCCAGAAAATGACCTGCCAGAATTTTCAAATGTGGTGGTTGTCTTATCAAACATACAAGACACCAATGGAAACTTACTTGCTAATGATACTATTCAGTTTCGAACGGCAGATGAATCACCACCACTAATTTCTGCTAGTGGGCTAGCTAGTACAAATCAATATTGTTATATAGATTTTAGCGAAGGTGTTTTTTCAAGTAATTCAGGAGAAGGTGGTATAGAGTTGGATGATCTTGAATACACTTTTGAGTCTAATGGAGGTAATTGCACCTCTGTCGATGTTCTTGAAATAAAGAACTACACTGGTGCCCTTTTATCTGGAGGGGAAACATTAATATATGCATATGTTGAATTGAATAGCTCGCCATCAGGCTCAGAAACAATCATGTTTGCACCTGCAGATGGTTCATCAATCTTTGATCAGGGTGGAAATCCAATGCATCCATCTAGTATTACAGGGACAATGACATTTAACGCATCTGCAGAAATAGACTCACTTTTTTTGGATCCCAGCAATGAATACTTGGATGTCATTTTCTCAAATGGTATTTATGGTGATTCACAACAATTACAAACTATCCAATTAAATGATTTCCAGATTTCTATGAACTCAAATAATGGTAATGCGTCGTTAGCAAACATTTCTGATCTATCAACTAATTTAGGGAACAGTTTGACTGGTGGCGAGGATATCATAAGATTTATACTAGAATTTGATGAACTGCCTTCAGGGGTTGAAACAATTCTAATCATGCCATCAGGTGAAGATAAAATATTTAACTCCTCTGGGGTTTTAGTTCCCCAATCGGAGAATACCGGAACTATTCTGCTTTATGACCAATTACCACCTTCTGGGAGTACAGATGCTGAGGATGGTGAAATAAATGTTAATCAAAGTGACACCCTATCCATGACATTCTCAGATAATCTGTATGATCCAGAAACTGGAGAATTAATAACCATTTCTGAATTGAAAAATTTTGTTACTCTAGAGTATGCAGATAGTTCCAATACAGAAATACCTTTTGATCTAATCATGGAGGGAAGCCCTCCTACTTTATATGTGGTACCTCAAAGTGATTACGCAAGCGATGGTGTCGTGAATTTTGATTTTTCAGCAACACTTGCAGATGAAAATGGCAACACGATTGATTTTAATTTCTCAGCAACTTTTACAATTCAAGATTACATACCTCCTAAGGTTGACACATATACTCTTGCATTGGATAATTCATATATTGATCTCGAGTTTAATGATCAGATTTATGGAAATGATGATGTAACAGGTACAATGGATATTGGTGATATTTTAGTTAAAATTATTCCAAATGGTAGTCAGATGGATTCTTGCACGGTGACAAGTTTGACTAGAACAGATAGTAATTTTTTGACTGGTGGAGAATTTAATATCAGAGTAAATCTAGAATACAATAGTACTCCCAATGGAAATGAATTCATTGTCCTCGAATCTTCAGATGGTGTTTCCATATATGATGAATCAGGAAACCAGTATTCAGAATTTGCATACACGGATACAACTATACTCAATGATATTCTTCCTCCAAGTATAGATTCAATTTCTATTCCCATTGATTCCTTTATCGTGTTGATGGAGAGTACACCAATCACATTTGATTTCAATGAAAAAGTAGATTCATTGGATTTTGTAATTACATCAAAGGCACTTGATTCAGTACAATTTGATTTCATCAGGCAAGACTCATCATTAAGTGTTATGCTGCAACCACCATTCGCAAGTCATGATAGTATTACTGTTAATTTTTCATATCTAGAAGATGAGGCTGGCCTAAGCACGGTTGATATAGCCTATACTTACACCACTCCTATTTTGGGTGATTATGATTTTGATTCTAAAATCACTCACAATGACCTGTGGGACCTTGTAGAAAACTGGGAAATGAAAAACTTTAACTACGAGCTCGGACCCGTTACTGGGGATGTGCCACATTTTATTTCGAATCCAGATAGTAAGTTTGACATCGAGGATGGTATGGCATTCGTTCAAATGTGGTCATGGTATCAAAAAGAATATGGACAAATAATAGAGGACACAGTATTGATTGGGAAACCTCTAAATATTGCCAAGTTTGAGAATGAATTATTTATTTTTATTGAGGACAGCATTGCCTCAGGTCAGATTCAGTTTAGTAATAATAATATTGATTCAAGATTATATTTTTCAACAAAATCCGATGATGGAGCCATGTACCTAAGTCATCAAAATGCAGATAAGGGCTTCTCAATATTGGAATTTGCAAGGCCTGAAATAACAGAGAAAGACACAATTAAAGTAACCGTAGAGGAAGAATCAGAGCTAAAAATTCACTATGCGTTTTATGGGCGAGATAAAAAAGAAATTCAGAGGGGATATTACTTTTTAGAAAATAGTCCTGTTCCTAAAGCTATGGATTTACATCCGGCATATCCAAACCCATTTAATCCGGTCACCACTTTACGATTTGATATACCTGATTTAGATATTACTGAAAAAATACATCTGTCTATTTTTGATTTAAAAGGTAGGGAAATTGCTTTATTGATACATGGCTATAAATCTCCAGGGTCTTACAAGTTTAGATGGAATGCCAGAAATCACTCATCCGGAGTCTACTTCGCTAGGCTAAGGATGGGAGGTCAAGTAAAAACACAAAAAATCATTCTTATGAAGTAATTGGTTTTGCCAAGTTGCTTTAAATGATACACAACCACTACATTTAGCATATAATGAAAAATATTTTAACTACTCAGCAGCTCAGAGAAAAGCATGACCCTGATTCTGTATTAAATGGAATTGAATCATATTATCAAAAAAATCTAGACAAACTATCAACTATTCTCTCTCAACCGGATAGCCCTTTGATGAAGTATAATTCAAACCTTCAAATGTCATTTCTTGAATCCGATCAAAAAAAAGATGATTTTATAAATGAGGCTTCATCACTACTCAAAGATTCTCTTTATTTTATGATGTTATCAAAGAAAGATAGGACAAGCGCTACACAAAGAATGCGTACATACTATTCGGATGTTGTTAAGAATCAACTGACTAGAATTGAATTAATTCTTGACGATCCGGAAATTGGCTCTCCAAAACATTCCAATGATCCAAATGTTAATCACAAAGGAATGGGGCAGGTAAAATTAGTCTTAAACCTGATTAGAAAAAGTTTATCGCATGAAAATGAACATAGAAAAAAATTAAATCGTTCAGGGTATCTTACTGGTCTTCAGGTTTCAATGGGCAAATTCTTTGTATTTTTAAATAAAATTGGAATGAGTCAAAAAGATCAAATATCTTTGATCCAATACATATTTGATCAATTTGAAGTTGATTGGGAAGAGGGGGATAGAGAGAATATCAAAGTCTCTGTTCAGCAACCAGCCATAGATTATTACAAGGTCAATCAAGAACAGATTCAAAAAATTTCAAGTATTTTATTTTCTAGTGCACTAGATGATAAAATTTTATCTAACTTAGTTGATCAAGCAATTCTATTATCTAAAAGGATCAGACGATTTTGATATAAAATGAGTTTTCCAACTATTATTGAACCCTTATCCTTGATTTGGTGGATAGGAATTACTTTATCTATCCTGATTTCTTTTGGTTTTATTCAAATTGCAATCAGAATTCCTCCAGACAAAAGAAAGATACTTATGATTATGATGGGATCTACCCTTATTGGTATCGAATTGATCCAGCAGTTCTATTTAAATCATTTGGGCTTCTGGAGCATCAAAACCTCTCTGCCAATTCATCTTTGCGGGATATCAGGAATTCTTGCGGGTATTATGATGCTAAGACCTAGCCATTATGGATTTGAATTTTTAGCACTTATTGGATCACCAGGCGCTTTGCATGCGCTTTTGACTCCTCAATTAAATCATGGGAGTATACCTTTCCTTATTTTTAAGTACTACGTTAGCCACGCTGGAATTATTCTTGTTCCTTTGTTTCTTGCCATAGTGTTAGGTTATAGGATAAAACGTTTATCCTGGTATAGGGTATTTCTTTTTTGCCAAGTTCTTCTCGTATTCATTGGTGCCACAAACTACTTCATAGAATCTAATTATATGTATCTGGCTGAAAGACCATTAGTCAGTAATCCAATGCTAATTGGAGAATGGCCTTGGTATATATTAGGATTCGAAGTCCTTGGTCTCATTCACATTCTCATTTTCTATTTTGGATACAGAAAAATGAGACCACTGCCATACTAATTTCTCGTTTTTATACCTCGCTAGAAATTTTTATTAATTTATGAATAATTTGAAGCAAAAATTCTTTCTTGATGATAGTATAACTTTTTTAAATCATGGATCATATGGAGCTTGCCCCAAACCGGTTTTTGAGGATTACCAAAACTGGCAAAGGAATTTAGAGCTTCAACCTGTTCAGTTTTTGACTAAAGAGATATGGGATGCTCTCAGAAATTCAAGAGTAAGTGTTAGCAAACTTGTTGGTTGTCATGAAGATGAGGTACTGTTTTTCAATAACCCCACATCTGCAATTGCCAATGTCATAAACAGTTTACAATTAAACAAGGGTGACGAGGTGCTAATGACAGATCACGAGTATGGTGCTCTGGTAAGACAGTGGAATTTATGGGGAGAGAAAAATAATGTTAAGATTATACAACAAAAAATTCCAGTACCAGTCTCTTCAAAAGAAGAGCTTGTTGAAACATTTTGGAGAGGGGTCACCAAGAAGACTAAAGTCATATTTATTTCTCAAATCACTAGTCCTACTGCAATTATTTTCCCCATCAAACAGGTTGTTCGGATGGCTAGAGATAGAGGAATATTGACAATCATTGATGGTGCGCATGTCCCAGGGCACATTGATATTAACATACATGAACTAGGATGTGATTTTTTCACAGGAGCCATTCACAAATGGCTTTGTGGACCTAAAGGAAGTTCATTCTTGTATGTGAAAAAATCTCATCAGAACTGGGTAAAGCCAATAATCTATAGCTGGGGGAAAGATGGTGAAGATCCCGGTCCTACAGAGTTTCTGCAAGATTTTCAGTGGCAAGGGACTAGAGATATGTCTTCATTTTTGACTATTCCAAAAGCCATAGAATTTTTTCTTAAACACATTAAACCAAACCAAAATTATTGCCGAAAAATGATTTTGGAGGCACATTCAAATTTTAAATCTATTCTAAATACTGATCCTATTTCATTAGGAGATGATTGGATTGGGCAAATGGTATCTCATCCCCTGCCAATAAATACTCCATCTAGTATCAAAGATATTATTTGGGAGGGACATAGAATTGAAATTCCTATTTTTGAATGGAATGGAGTTCGTTACATACGCTGTTCATTTCAGGTTTATAATGAAAAAAAGGATGTAGATTCTTTAATGAGTGTATTGGAATCTATTTTTTAAATTTAGATAAGGAAAATGATTAAATATTTAATAGCCTTACAAATTTTCTTTTCAGTTGTTCAGGCACAGCGGATACAACTGTTTACGAGAACAGATGATATTTTCACATCTGCTAACCACTTTACTTTGAAAAATAGAAAAGTGGTTTTCTGGGAGGATGAGCTTGTGCTGATGACTGTACCGATTAAGAACCTTGTAGAAGTACGATATTCCGAAAAATCATATTCATATGTTGGGACTCCCTGTGTTTTTCTTGGTTCCTTAATGCTTGCTGCAACTGCTGGCCTTGGTGCTGCTGGCCACCTTGAAGAGTCCTATATATCAGAGCAAGAATTAATGTTAGGTGTGGGAGGAGGTATCTCCCTATATCTAATTGGGAAGTTGTTGAAATTAATTGGTGCTCGTTTTGGGAGCGATATCATTTACGAAGATTTCGATCGCTTAGATAAATCTACTAAGAATCTAATCCTTGAGTCTATAAGTCTTGATATGCAAAAAAAGGAAAAGCAAAGTGAGTTTATGTATGGACCTGAAGGACGTAAAAAGGGACTGAAATTTTCTTGGGAAGGCAAGAAACCCTGGAAGTCAAAATATAAGCCTAAAAGAAAGATCATTCGTTTTTCTTTCTTTTGATTCAAAAATTGCAGTGCCTTATTACCGCTCTAAAAGCTGAATCTGAGCCTTTCATTCATCATCTTAAACTAGAAAAAGATAACTCCTTTGATTTTCCTTGTTTTATAAATCAAAGATTAAATGTTGAGTTAATCGGAGTTGGGGTAGGTAAAAAGAAGATTGAGTCACGTATCTGTGATTATTTAATGTCTAAAAGTCATGAAATAGTTCAGTTTATTAACATAGGTGTTGCAGGTGGTAAAAAAGATAAAACTAACATAGGTGAACTATTTTTAATTAATGAAATCCATGATGAAAATTCTACCCAAAAATATTATCCTGATATACTTATAGATCATGATATGACTGAAAGTTCAATCACTACCGTAGAAAATCCTATCCATGATGGTGGTAAAAAATACGATACGCTCGTTGATATGGAGGCTCATGAGATATTTTCTATTTGTTCAAAGTTTGTTCCTAATCACAACATAGCAATCATTAAGTTGGTTTCCGATTACATGTCTGGTCATGAATCATTTCCTAAGCCAAGTACTGTCTCAGAATTATTCATTGAAAAAATGGATGAGATTATCCATTTTATTAATCAATTCAAATTAATCGATAAAATGATTACGCCAATCCTGTTCGAAAAAGATATGGCGTGGGTTAAAAATGCTAAGAAAAAGTATTTATTAACGGTTTCGCAGGTAGATCAATTAATAAAATATGTGAAGGGCTACAGACTGCGTAATAATGAGAATCCACTTCCAGAATTAGAAATTCAAACTCCAAAAACAAAAAAAAATCAAAAGAATACGTTTAATTTCATACGTGAAAAACTTAAAACCTAATTTCTCCCATATTTATGTGGAGAAGGATGCAATTGAGTATCCACTTGCAAAAATCGCACTCTCTAAATTCACTGGATCTACAATTATCAAAGTAGATCACTATAAAGATGTTTTCAATCGTAAGGGCCAAAATTTTCAAATGCAAAAATTATCCATGAAATTGATATTGGCTAAAAAAAGAGAACCTCTCTTATATGAGGGCTCTGGCATGATTCAGGATTTTGATACTCCAAATGTATTCTACAATACACCGATCTTAAATTGTCTTTATAACTGTGATTATTGTTTTTTGCAGGGTATGTATGATTCAGGAAATTTAGTGGTTTTTGTGAATGAGCAAGACATGATGGATGCAATAGATGCAAGAGTATCTGATCCCAAAGATTCATCCAAGCCTACCGTTGTATCTATCTCCTATAATACCGATCTACTCGCGATGGAAAATATACTGCCACTTTCTAGAAGGTGGATTGATTATGTAAGAGGGAAGAAGGATACCATTATAGAGATCCGTACCAAAAGTGCATTATTTAATGCAATAAGCGATATGAATCCCATCGATAATGTTATATTGTCTTGGACTCTATCGCCTGAAAGTATTTGTAGCCAATATGAAGCAGCAGCTCCACCATTAAAAAGAAGGGTTAATTCAGTAAAAAATGCACTAGCCGATGGCTGGAAAGTAAGACTTTGTTTTGACCCAATCATCCTGGTAGAGAATTGGTTTGAAATCTATTCAAGATTTTTCAATGAATTGTTTGTTGAATTAAATGGTAATCAAATTAAAGATGTTACGCTCGGGGTATTTCGAATGAACAAAGATTATTTTAACAGGATAAGGAAAAGAGATCCAAAATCCGACATCTATTTTTCAGAATATTCAATCGAAAAAGGAATTGTGGCAGTGGAAAGTCAAGAAAGGGAATTAGCCATGAATGAGATCCAAAATATCCTAACTGATTTTATTTCTAAAGATAAAATTCTAATTTGGAAGTGATAATAAGATGAATATTATATTAATATGACAAATGATAATCTTATATATAATAAAAAACTAAAAACAACTTCAGGAAAGAATAATATTTTAAATACCAAAATACCATGAAAGTTATTATTTACATCATTTCAATGATCTTTATCATAGGTTCTTTAGCACTTGCCTTGTGGTATAGAATGAATGAAGATAATGAATAGGGATTGTATTCTAACTTTTGCGGCAAAATTTGTGATTTATTTTTTGAGGAAATGTTGTCTTTGCATTTCTATGTTTCATGTTACCATTTCATTTTCTTTGGCAAGTGCTGCAGAGCTTGATAAGTCAAACCCTCAAAAATCTCATATTACGTTTTTAGGCACAAGATTTAACATCATCCAAAATGGAGATACTCCAAATAGATACATATGGTTGCATGGAGATGAACAAACGGCAAGGATGGCACTTGAACATCATGTTAATCGCTATGGAGGTATTGCATTTTTCATTCAGAGTAAAACCAGGGAGATTCCTTTTGAATCCACCATGATTGATCCTAATAGGATATTTTCAAGGAAAGGGACATATCATGCATTGCGGAAATTCAAACCAGATTGGCAATCTGGGAGTCTTAAAAAAGCATTAGATAATATTGATATCGAGAGAGATACTTTTCTTGACATATTAATGCCTAGTAAAAGCGGCGTTCTCATATCAGTACATAATAATTTCAGAGGTTATAATGTGCATATGGAAAAAGATAAAAGTCAGAGGGTATCTATAAAATCAGATCAGAATCCTCGTGATTTTATCATATGCACAAATAGCAATGACTATGAGTCTCTTTCAGATGGACCTTTTAATATTGTCCTCCAAAATATATTTCCTGAGAATGATGACGGATCACTTTCTTGGGAGGCACTAAGAAGAGGAGTTAGATATCTTAATATTGAAACTAGGCTAGGGTATCTCACTCAACAAAAAAAAATGTTATCATTTGTAGAACGTAATTTGGATTAAGACAATGACCCAATTTATACAGAGACTAATTCGTTGGATGCCACTTATCCTATTGTTTTTACTTTTTATGGTTGATAGAGATAAGGTAATCCATCAGGTGGGGTATATTGTTTTGCTTCTTTCTTACACTGCTATTTTGATATTAAGAATTCTATATGCAAAAGAAAATTGGCATAGAGAGTTCAGCACTGACGATATTGCCAAAGATTCTAAAGTTGAAAAAATGAGGGACTATGAAAAAAGGCTAATCGAAAAAGAAAATTTGGTGGAAGAATCACATAAGTAAATATTGAGTATCAATTGTAGTATACATTATCAATTTTTAAATAAATAATTAAAACTCAATTGAACATTTAAAAAAGAAACAATAACAAGGAGTTGTCA
>Ga0209036_1000461_pt1 | contig 17700 bp, 15 predicted proteins | sample MarorgKNORR_S2LV_3_FD_188222 | JGI IMG/M metagenome (GOLD analysis project Ga0209036, IMG submission 188222) | Marine microbial communities from the Southern Atlantic Ocean, analyzing organic carbon cycling - DCM_A/KNORR_S2/LV (SPAdes) (version 2) | ecosystem: Environmental > Aquatic > Marine >... | reverse complement strand
TGAAAAAACATTTCAAATAATTTCTCAGGTCATTGGAAGATCAGGCCGACGAAATACTCAAGGTAAAGCTATTATTCAAACATATAATCCTGACGATACAAACCTATTAAATGCTATAAAATCAAATCATAAAACATTTTACGCATCTAACTTAGCAGAACGCAATGAATTACAATATCCACCTTTCTTTCGCATTTGTAGATTCATTTTTAGTGGTGAGGATATTGAAAAAGTCAATCATATTGCAGATAGTGTTACAAATGTATTTCAAAAAAATAAATCATTTAAAGTTTTAGGACCATCAGAGGCCCCAATTTCAAAAATTAAAAATCAATGGAGAATAAATTCATTAATTGCAGTTAAAAAAGATGATCCACTTCATATTCAAAATTTTTTTGAAAGAAAATTTGGAACACAATTACTTGAGAAGAAATATAAAAATGTAAATATAAAAATGGATATTGATCCTATAAACATGCTATAATTATATATGATGTACATTTTTTTAATATTAATTTTATCGATAGGTTATTCAAGTCAGATTAGCACTATATCTAGAGATATAAATGATTTATCTGTTATGAATAGTAATCATTTTATTCAAGATGTTACTAATAGAGAACAGAATGATTATTATAGATTATCTTTAATACAATTTCCTGCAAATATATTAGCTAGCAAGTTATCATATGGATTTATTTATAATGGTTATTTTATTCAATCTAATTTATCAAACATTAATTATGGTAAACTTCAAAATAGTGATGGTGATTCATTTATCGCATCTGAGAATCTACTTGAGTTAGCTATTGTTAAGCAATATGATAATAATTTTTCCATTGGATCTTCTTTAGGATATTCAGAATCTAAAATTAGTGACTATATAAATCAAAGTTTAGTTCATGGAATAGGCATTCAAAAATCAGATAAAGATAATAAGTATATTACTAGCTTAGCGATTGAAAATATGATTAGCACTATAAAGAGTTACTCAAATATAGCTATAGATTATTTTCCATATATAACATTAGGGTTACAAATCAATATGCGCCAACTTGGCAATAGTATGGCATTTAACTACATTATATTTAATGATTATGATGATGAACTTATAATATCGACAAAAACTCAGATAAAAGAGATTATAGATTTATACATGGCTAAATCTTTTTATTTGTTAAGCGAAGATTCAACCATGAATCAATCTATTTTTGATAACTTATCATTTGGAATAGATATGAATTTAAATCCCTATCAATTTAATTGTGGAATGCAATATCATAAAGATTATGGGTTTATAGCTGGGACCTCACTAACAATTAATATTAAATAATATTCAGCTTTTTCCCACACTCTTTAAATGCATTAATCGCCTTATCAATCTGTTCTTTTGAATGTCCTGCACTAATTTGTACTCTTATACGTGCTTGATTTTTTGGAACCACAGGAAATGAAAATCCAATAACATATATTCCCTTTTCTAGCATCTGTTTTGATAATTGTTGAGAAAGTTTAGCATCTCCCAGCATAATTGGCACAATTGGATGATCACCAGATTTTATTGTAAATCCAATGGATTCAATCTGTTTGCGAAAGTAGGCTGTATTCTTTTTTAGTGTATCCAGTAAACTATAATCGTTTTCAATTAAATCAATTGCTGTTATTGAGGCATTTACAATTGAGGGTGCAAGTGAATTACTAAACAGATATGGTCGCGATCTTTGACGTAACATATCTATAATATTTTTAGAAGCAGAAGTAAAGCCACCTGATGCTCCACCTAATGCTTTACCAAAGGTTGATGTAATAATATCAATCTGATTAATAACATTATTGTACTCAATAGAACCTCGTCCTGTATCACCTACAAAACCAGTTGCATGAGAATCATCTACATGTACAAGCGCATTATATTTTTTAGCTAAACTACAAATTTCATCTAATTTTGCTATATAACCATCCATTGAAAAAACACCATCAGTAGTAATAATTCGTTGTCTAGAATCTTGATTTTCTTTAAGAATTGTTTCTAAGTGGTTCATATTACTATTTTCATACACGGCTCTTTTAGATTTACATAATCGTACTCCATCTATAATACTTGCATGATTCAGTGCATCAGAAATAATAATATCTTCATTATTAAAAAGAGTTTCAAATAACCCTCCATTTGCATCAAAGCAAGATGTATATAAAATAGTATCATCCTTAGATAGAAATTGTGATATTTTTAGCTCAAGTTCTTTATGAATATCCTGCGTTCCACATATAAACCTAACAGAGCTTAATCCAAAACCCCATCTGTCTAATGCCATTTTAGCTGATTCAATAATTTTAGGATGGCTAGATAAGCCAAGATAGTTATTCGCACAAAAGTTTATGACTTCATTGCCCTTAACTGTAATTATCGAGGATTGCGCTGATTCTATTTGTCTTTCATCTTTATATAAACCTGAATCTTGTATATTTTTTAATTCATTAGATAATATATTTTCAATTTGTTTCATTTAATGTACCTACTTAACTAAATAGTTGTTAATTGTATCATGTAGATTATAATTTGGCTTCCATCCCCATTCTTTGGTTGCCAAAGAATCATTAATATTATCTGGCCAGCTGTCCACAATCTTTTGTCTTACTTTGTTGATATTATATGATAATTTTGAATTCAGATAAATATTTTGCACTGAATTAAAAAATTCTAAAGCTGAAGGATTAAACGATGTCACATTATATATCCTTGATTTAATTACACCCTCTTCTTGCTTCATTAAATCTGTAATAGATTTAATCGCATCGGGCATCGCCATGAACGGTAATCTAGAATCTTTATTGACAAAACATTCATAATGTCCTTCATTCTTTATATTATGCCACATTTCAGGAATGAAATCACTTGTTCCACCCGATGGAATAGTTGTTGAACTAATTAAACCTGGAAATCGAAGACTTCGGAAATCGATAAATGTTTTATTTTCAGACAATTGTTCGTAGTTAGATGAATAATACAAACCTAATTTTTCTATATATAGTTTATTTGCTCCATAGACCGTAATAGGATTTAAATATTCATTTTCAAAGCAAGATTCAATTCTTTCTATTACACCATAGACTGCTATGGAGCTTGGAAAGAAAAATTTAACTGGTTGATTTTGACTTCTAGATTGTTTCAGTGCAAGTTCTAAAAGATTTATTGAACCATTAACATTAACATCATGTGCACTTTTAGGTGATAATTCTGCACGAGTACTCAGTATAGCTGCAAGATGATAAATTTCTGTAATTTCAAACTCTAAATTAATTTGCTCTAATAAACTCTGATCTAAAATATTACCTGTAATTTGATCAGAAACTTTATCAGATTTTATTGGGTGCAAATCTAATGTGACAATATTTATATTATCTTGATGTGCAAAATGATCAATTAGCTGTGAGCCTACCTCGCCACCTGCACCTGTAATTAATATAGAGGATTTGCGTATCATAATAAATTCATTAAATTATACTAAACGTATTATAAGAATAAGAATGTATATGTCCAAAATAGCAAAAAATTTCCTAATTATAATAGTACTAATTTTATCTATTAATTCTTGTACTAAGAAGCAGGAAAATATATTAGGCACAAATGACCAAAATGGTATCTGTATTTATCTAGATGGAAATGATTTAAAATATAATACTGATATCCCAATAGCTGGATTTCAATTTAATCACAATGGATGTATTTTAAATATTTCAGGTGGCGATGCTGCTGACAATGATTTTGAATTAAGTTCAAGTGGTTCAGCAGCACTTGGCTTTTTTTCTGGAAATAGCATACCCGAAGGTAGTGGAGTTTTAGTATCTCTTGAAGGTGAAGTAAGTATTGATTGTATGTCAGAATTTGTTTTTTCAGATTCTGATGGTGGATCAATTGATATTGAGATTAGTGATACTCCATGCACATCCCTTTCTTTAATGACATGGAATATTGAAAATTTTCCTAAATCAGGCCTTGAGACCATTAATCATGTTTCAAGAATTATTAAAGAGTACAACCCTGATATTGTTGCATTGCAGGAAATGCCTGATGATATCAATCATGAGGGGCTTACATTATTAAAAAATGAGTTACCTGATTATAATTTTATTTTAGGATCAAGTTCATTTGCAAGTCTTGCATTTTTATATAAAGAAAATTCACTCCTAGATTATGTTGGATATTTTAATATGGTAGATTCAATAAATGTTTCAACTATTAATGGACTGGATGTAGGGTATGTTTTTGTAAGAGATCCTCTTGGTCTTCATATGAGCTGGCATGGTGAAGATTTATATATCATTAATAACCATTTTAAATGTTGTGGAGATAGAACGATTGAAACAGATTTATTATATGAATGTGATGCTGATGAAAAACGTTATCTAGAGGCTAGTGATTGTACTACTAATTGTAGTGATGATTGTTTTAGTACCTACGATGAGAATTATCGAAGATTACTTTCAAGTCAGGTCATTCAACAGAATTACTCAAACACTAATAAGAATGTAATTTTTTTAGGTGATCTTAATGATGAGCTTACTGATGATGATTCTGATAATGTATTTTATGATTTGATAAACGATCCAAGTTTTAAATTTGCTGATATGGGAATTGCAGAGGGATTGTCAGATTATTGGTCATACCCTTCATACCCCAGTCATATTGATCATATTTTATTAACCTCTAATCTCATTGGATCTTTAGATAATCCTGAAACATCGATTTTTGTGCCTACGGTTGATTTAGATTTTATGAATTGGGAGCAGTATGACTTCTTAGTATCAGATCATCGACCTGTCATACTTAATCTTGCGTATTAATTACGAATTCTAGAATTTGTTTTGCTACTCTATCTTTACGATTCTTATTTATTTCATAGGATTTATTATCAATTGATAAAATACTGACTTTGTTATAATTACTATCAATGCCACAGCCATCTTCTGATGGATGATTTAATACAATAATATCAGCCCCTTTATCTTTTAATTTTTTAAGAGCATTCTTTTTTCCATTAGATGTTTCAAGTGCAAACGCCACGATTATCGCTTCTGTATTTTTTGCTAATGACTTAATAATATCTGTTGTAGGATGTAAATCAAGAGAAATTGAGGATTTAGTACTTTTAATCTTTTCATTCGCTGTCTTTTCTACCTTATAATCAGACACTGCAGCGCACATTATAATTATATCTGAATCAAGATGTTTACTCATTTCATCATGCATTTGTTGACTTGTTTCAACATTAAATATATTCACCTCAGCTGGAGTTTCCAATGATACTGGCCCTGATACTAACTGTACATTTGCACCCATATTACGCGCTTCCTGGGCAATTGCATACCCCATTTTACCACTAGATCTATTGGATATAAATCTAACTGGATCTATATTTTCTCGAGTTGGACCAGCGGAAATTAAAATCTTTTTATTTTTTAAAGGTGTTTTAATATGAAGCATTTGTCTTAACTCATTAATCACTTCATGTAGATCAGGGAGCCGTCCCTCACCTGTGTGCAAGCTAGCTAATGCCCCTTCTTCTGGTTTCATAATTACACATTTTTGATCTTTGAGTTTTTCAACAGCTTGCTGTGTAGCTTCACTTTGCCACATTCTAAAATTCATTGCTGGAGCAAACAATTTTGGTTGCTCACATATTGATAATATGGTTGATATAATGTCATCAGCAATTCCAGATCCAGCTTTACATAGAATGTTAGCCGTAGCAGGTAGAACCACGACAGCATCAAATTCTATAGCAAATTTTACATGTTCAAGACCACTTTGATTTGATTCTGTTAATACTTCGTTATCACTAAGCGCAGCGAGGCTAAGTTTGCCAATGAAATCTTGCGCTGAATTACTCATTACTACTTTAACAATGCATCTTTGTTTGCGAAGTAAACGAATAAATTCACATGCCTTAAATGCAGCTATAGATCCTGTGACACAAAGAAGTATTTTTTTATCTTTTAAATTATCCATTTTTAATACAAACCATTAACCCATCTCTAATAGTGAGCATATGATTAAAAACCCTATTATCATTATTAATATATTCTGCAGCTTCATTTAATGCTCTAGAATCATCATCTTGAGGATCTAAGACCTTTCCACTCCATAGCATATTATCTAAAACAATGATTCCACCAGACTTAATCAGCATCATACATCGCTTATAGTATTCTATATAATTAATTTTATCTGCATCGATAAATGCAAAGTCAAATGATTCATTTTTTAACGTCTCTAAATTTTTAACCGCTTCACCCTCATGAATTATGATGTTTTCGTATGGAGAATCACTAAAAAATTTACTTGCTATCCTTATATGATTTTCTGCTAATTCAAATGTATGAACTTCGCCATCTTTTGGTAATGCACTGGCCATCTTTATTGCACTATATCCAGTAAACATACCAACATCTAGGACTTTCTTTGCATTAATTGACTTAATCAAGATACATAAAAGATTACCAACCATATTTCCTGAAATCATATTAGCTGCTTCAATTTCATTAAATGTATATTTTGTTAAATCTTTGAGAATTTTTTCATCAGGAGATGAATGTGTTGTACAATAGTGCATTATCTCATCATTAATTTCCATTTGATATAATTTCCTTTAGTTTTCCAGATTGATTTAATTGCATTAGTTCTGAATAACCTCCAATATATTTTTCATTAATTTGGATTTGAGGAACTGTATGCCCGCCCGTCATTTCCAATAGCTGTTCTCGGGATATATTATTTTTTTCAATATCAATTTCTTCATATGATAAGTTCAAATTATCTAAAAGTTTCTTTGCAAATTTGCATGGAGCGCACCAACTTGCACTATACATTATTATTTTCATTACAACCTACTTTTGTTTTTTGTAAATTAAGAACTGATAAGTATAATAAATATGTTTTATAAAATAAAAGGATTATCATGTTAAAAGTCGGTGACCAGGCTCCAGAATTTTCACTTCCTAATCAAAATGGAGACAACGTTTCATTATCAGATTATAAAGGTAAACAGTTGGTTGTATGGTTCTTTCCTAAAGCTAGTACTCCAGGATGAACGAATCAAGGAATTGGGTTCCGTGATGAACTTGAAAAGTACAATAAACGTAACATTTCAATTATAGGTGTTTCAGCAGATCCACCACCAAAACAGAAAAAATTTGTTGAAAAATATGAGTTTAACTATCCACTACTTTGCGATGAGTCTCATGAAATGCTAGAGAAATATGGTGTATGGGGATTAAAGAAATTTATGGGAAGAGAGTACATGGGAATTAATAGGGTTACTTACATACTTGATGAAAACCATATTATTACAGATGTGATTGATAAAGTAAAAACGAAATCACATGCCTGTGATATTTTAGAAATAATTTAATATAAAATTAGTTTATCTGCTGATGATAAAGCATTCAGATTTGAACAAAATATAAAATATATTTTTATTGAATTTTATCGGCAATTGCATCAGATAGTTTATCAATACTTACTCTTACCTGTTCCATAGTATCTCTATCTCGCAAGGTAACAGTATTATCTTCAAGAGTATCATGATCAACCGTTACCCCAAAAGGTGTACCGGCTTCATCTTGTCTTCTGTATCTACGTCCAATAGAACCGCCTGTATCATAAAAAGAACTATAATTTGAACGCAGATCATCAACAATTTTTTGAGCAATTTCTGGCATACCGTTTTTATTCATTAATGGAAAAACAGCAACAGTAATTGGTGCGATTTTTGGAGATAATTTTAACACATTTCGTTTATCACCATTAACTTCTTCTTCATGGTATGCATCAGCTAAAACTGTGAGGATTGCACGATCTACACCTGCTGAGGTTTCAACGACAGCCGGAGTAAAATGTTCGTTATTTGGTTGATCAAAATATGATAATTTTTTTCCACTATGCTCAGCATGTTTATCTAAATCATATGTACCTCTATCTGCAATACCTTCAAGTTCAGACCAACCAAAATCAAATTCATATTCTACATCATAGCATGCGCTTGAATAATGTGCAAGTTCATCAGCACCATGTGGACGAAGTCTTAATTTTGTGTCATTAATTCCTAATGATTTAAACCAATTAAGGCGCTCATGAGACCAATATTCTAACCATTTTTCAGTTTCATTGGGATGACAAAAATATTCCATTTCCATCTGTTCAAATTCACGTGTTCTAAAAATAAAATTACCTGTAGTAATTTCATTTCTAAATGCCTTACCGATTTGCCCAATTCCAAATGGTATTTTTTGTCTAGAGGATGATTGAACATTTTGGAAATTAACAAAAATACCTTGAGCAGTTTCAGGCCTAAGGTACGCTTCAGATCCAGTATCTTCAACGGGCCCCATATGTGTTTTAAACATTAAATTAAATTGCCTTACACTTGTCCATGAAGCTGGTTTTCTGGTTTCAGGATCAATCATTTGACTTTCATTTAATACAGATTCACTTCTTGCACCTATGTTAATTAGCTCTGTAACAATAGCCTGAAATTTTTCATCAAGTGATTTAATTTCTTTAGAAAGCAATGTATCTGATAAATAATCAATTACAGAATCTGGTTGATCTTCAAGCAAATGATCAAGGCGATATCGTTTTTTATTATCTTTATTATCGACAAGAGGATCATGAAAATTATCAATATGTCCACTAGCTCGCCATACGTCTGGGTGCATGAGTATGGATGCATCCATACCAACAACATTCTGTCTTTTTGTAATCATTGATTTCCACCAATGATTTTTAATATTCCTCTTTAATTCTATACCTAGAGGACCGTAATCCCATGTCGAGCCTAGTCCTCCATAGATTTCACTACTTTGAAATATAAATCCGCGCTGCTTTGATAGTGAAGTTAGTAGGTCGATCATTGTGGCTTTACTCATTAATTCTCCAGTGATTACTTTTTTGCTTTTGCATTAATTTTATCAATAGCGACTTCAAGGGTAATTTCCATATCTTCGCCACTTTTTAAACTCGCATTGATTTTTCCATCAGTAACATAGAATCCAAATCGGCCACGTTTTAATTCAATCTCTTTACCTGATTTTTCATCTTTTCCTAAAACTTTACCTGAGCTTTGCTTTGTATTAAGTAACTCAATCGCTTCATCAAGAGTAAGTTCGAATAGATCTTTTGATGGTGGAATTGATTTAGTTTTTTTACCGCATCTAATATATGGTCCAAATTTTCCAATATCAATTCTCACTTCATCTTTATTTTCATCTTTTCCTATAGAATATGGAAGAGACATAATTTTTTTCGCTAAATCTGCTGTAATATTATCAGCATCAACATTTGGTGGAAATCCTTTATTTTTATCTCCACATTTTAAATATGAACCAAATCGTCCTGATTTGACAAAAATATCCTCACCATCTAACGTACCAATCGATTCATCATCCTTAGCCTTTAAACGAAACATTTCCTCCGCCATATCATAGGATACATTTTCTGGACCAAATTCATCTGGAAGATTAGCTTTTTCCTCTCCCCGTTCAAGATAAATTCCATATCTTCCAATCTTTAGAACGATATCTTTTTTACCTTCTTTTGATAGATTCATTACATTTTTTGATTCAAGTTTATCAAACTCTTGATCTAAAAGCTGATGTAACCCTTTTTGTGATTTTGATCCATTGTAAAAAGTTTTGAGAAATTTGATATGATCCATATCAGATCTAGAAATCGCATCCAGTTCATCTTCCATACCAGCGGTAAATTGTAGATTTATTAGTTGATCAAAATATTTTTCTAAAAACTTAACAACCGCAAAGCCAGTGAATGTAGGAATTAAAGTACCCTTATTTCGAGTTACATATCCTCTATTAATTATTGTCGAAATTATAGATGCGTAGGTTGAAGGACGTCCGATACCAAGATTCTCAAGTTCTTTCACAAGGCCCGCCTCGGTATATCGTGATATTGGTTTTGTTTTGTGCTCTTTTGATTCTGCATTTTTAAATTCCAGTTTATCACCTTTTACTACCTTTGGAAGGATTACATTATCTCCATCTTTATTATCATCTTGATATACTTTTAAATATCCATCAAACTTTATTGTTTTACCCTTTGTTAAAAAGGTTAAATCATTATTTTTTATATGTATTTGAGTCGTTAAAAGTTGCGCAGCATTCATTTGACATGCAACAGTTCTACTCCAGATAAGTTTATAGAGCTGATATTCTCGTTGCTCAAGTGAATCTTTTAATTTATCTGGATGGATAAACTCAGAACCAGCAGGCCTAACTGCTTCATGTGCTTCTTGCGCATTTTTCACTTTACTTTTATAGCTAATTGGTTTTTCAGGTAAATATTCTTTGCCATAAAGTTTTTCTATTTCATTTCTTGATGCATTTAACGCTTCATTTGATAAATTGATTGAATCTGTTCTCATATAAGTTATATGACCATTTTCATATAATTTTTGCGCAATTGACATTACCTGTCGTGCACTAATTTTTAATTTTGCTATTCCTGCCTGTTGAAGCGTTGATGTTATAAATGGAGCTGGAGGTGATTTTTTATATGGTTTCTCAACTACATCAGAAACTATCCACTTATCTTTATCCAATTTATCTAAATATTCACTGGCTGTATTTTTATCAATGTGAATCATATTCTCAGATTTAAGTTGTCCAGTTTTCTTATCAAAATCTGATCCAGTTGCAATGCTTTTACTATTATCTAAAATCAAAGTAGAATCAAAATTTTCTTTATTTGAATTTAGTGTTGCAGTAATTGAATAGTATGTGTTTTCAATAAATTGTAGTCGTTCTCTTTCTTTATCAATAATTATTTTAATTGCTGGGCTCTGAACTCTACCAGCAGATAGCTTGCCTTTCACATTAGTCCAAAGAATTTTAGATACTAAAAATCCAAATAATCGATCTAAAATTCTGCGGGATTCTTGAGCATGGACAAGATCCATATTGACTTCTTTTGGGTTATTGATTGATTCAATAATAGCTTTTTTGGTTATTTCATTAAAAACTAATCGCTGTACTGGAACTTTGGGCTTTAGTAGTTCGAGTATATGCCATGAAATAGCTTCACCTTCACGATCTGGATCTGTAGCGAGTAGAATTTTATCAGCATTCTTTGCTGCTTTCTTTAATTGTCTTACGACTTTAGATTTATCTTCAGATACTACATAGGTAGGTACAAAGTCATTATCAATATCAACACCCAAATCTTTTTTTGCTAAATCCCGAATATGTCCGACTGAAGCCTCAACGACGTACTCCTTCCCTAAAAACTTTTTTAAAGTTTTTATTTTTGAGGGAGACTCAACAATTATTAAACTTTTAGAATCAGATGCCATATATTTTTTAAATTTAAGTATAAAGCAATACAATAAAACAAGGACTTTAATTTATAATGCAATTTGTAGGAATGTTAAAAAAAATGAAATCTGAGCATGTTGATCCAATATGCTATCATATTCCTATTGGTGATAAACTTGCTCCTATACATAAATATCTAGGTCAGTTAATTAAAATAGATTTTCTTGATCAGATTAATTGTATTGAATGTGATAAGCAGATTAATAAAACATTTGCTCAAGGATATTGTTATCCCTGTTTTATTCAATCACCAAATACATCAGAGTGTATTTTAAGACCTGAATTATGCAGAGCTCAAGAAGGAGAAGCACGGGATATGCAATGGGCAAAAGAACATTGTCTAAAGGAGCATTTTGTTTATCTATCTCTTACTGCAGGTGCAAAAATTGGTGTTACACGGGCGACACAGATTCCCACTAGATGGATAGATCAGGGTGCAATTCAAGCACTAAAATTTGCTAAGACATCTAATCGATATGAAGCAGGATGTATTGAAGTACAGATGAAAAACCATATATCTGATCGAACAGCATGGCAACGTATGCTTAAAAATGAAATTGATAAATCTGTTGATCTTTATAAATTAAAAGAAGAATTAGTTAGTTTTATATCTACAGATCTTCAAAGTTTTATATTAGAAAATGAAAAAATTGAATACATCAATTACCCATCTATTTCATTTCCAGAAAAGATTAAAAGCCTAAACTTATTAAAAGTTAATCATATTGAAGGGATACTCATTGCAATTAAAGGACAGTATTTGCTTTTTGATAATAATACTGTAATAAATATTAGAAAACATACAGGCTTTAAAATTCAATTAACCTTATAATAGCTTACAACGTTGAATATATAAATTCTCCACCAACGATGGTAGATACAACTTCAGTATCAAGAATTTCAGACGGCTCACATTGAGTAATATCATTATTTAAAATAGTTAAATCAGCGTCAAATCCAGATTCAATGGTTCCACGCTTATTCTCAGAGAATTCTCCATATGCTGCCCACTGAGTAAACATTTTAAGTGCTGACATGCGATCTAAAGTTTCTTCATTATGCCACCCATTTTCAGGCCATCCATTATGATCTTGACGTGTTATAGCAGCATAGTATTCGAACATTGGATTTCCATCTTCAATAGGACAATCTGAGCCCCCTGGTATTTTTAATCCTAATTCAGTAAATGTTTTCCATCTTGAAATTCTATGCGTTCGATGATCTCCTATTCTATCTTTCATCCAGCGCATATCACTTGTACAATGACTAGGTTGCATTGAAGGAACGATTTCAAATTCTTGACATCTTAACATATCTTTATATGTAATCATTTGTGCATGCTCAATTCTCCACCTATAATCTTTTTTATAGTTTTCAGCATATACATCAATTACCATTCTATTGCCTTTATCACCAATTGCATGCGTACATAATTGGAAATTAGCTTCCGCACATCTTAATGCGATTTCTTGAAATTCTTCATACGTTATTAATGTCAAGCCACAGCTATTAGGACAATCAGAATATGGTTCAAGTAATGCAGCTCCCCTACTTCCAAGAGCTCCATCGATAAATGCTTTAACTGCTCTTACCGTATAGTTTTTATTTAAATAATGTCCATTATCTAAAACCTTAGAAACTAAATCTAAATGTGATGAGCCAATCATTCCATAGCATCGAATTGGTAGATTATTATCATTAGCTAAATCATTAATTGAATTAAAAATTATAGGATCCTGCCATGCATCATGTACATTAGTAATTCCATACTTCATCGCCTTATCACATGCAGTTTGAATCCATCGTTTTGTATCCTCATTACTGTTTTCTGGAATTATTTTTCTTATTGGATTCATTGCATTATCAATGAATATACAGTCATTTATAATTTCTCCACCCATGGGTGATAGCAGGGTTTCATTATATGAACTGCGTTTAATCGCAGCCTCATTTGTCCATAAAGAGTGACCATCAATTCTAGTTAAAATTATTGGATTATCTTGAAATTTATTTAAAACTTCTTTTGAGGGATACTCTTGATTTTCCCAAAGGGTTTGATCCCAGCCGAAGCCATGAACAAAACAATTTGGACCAACTTCCTTCACTTTATCTTTAACAAGCTGATAAACCTGATTAATAGAATTAATTTTTTTAAGATTAATCATTTCTAATCTTTTACCAAAATTAGCAAGGTGAAAATGAGCATCAACTAATCCAGGCAGTAATGTGTTTTGATTTAAATCAATAGATTTATAGCTATTATTTGGAGAATTAATGGATTCAATTTTACCGTTATTAATAGTTATAGAATTTGCAACAGGTACAATATTATTTAACGTAATAATGTTACCATTTATTAAATTATAGTTGTTATTATTTATACGCATTAAAAATAATTTACATTTAGATAATTCTATTAACAATTGAATTGTATGGACAGCATTATGAATAAAATAATTGATCTTAGAAGTGATACAGTAACGTTACCAACTCGTGACATGCTTCAGGCTATAAGTGAAGCCAATCTTGGCGATGATGTTTATGTTGAAGATAGTTCTACATTAGAATTAGAAGCATTGGCCGCAGAAATTACTGGAATGGAATCAGCCCTATTAGTCAGTAGTGGAACCATGGGGAATTTAGTTTCTAGCTTAGTACATTGTCCCAGAGGAACAGAAGTAATCATGGGTCATAAGTCACATACTTTCATCTATGAGTCTGGAGGTATATCAACATATGGAGGTATACATTCGCATCAACTTAAAAATAATAATGATGGTACTATCAATATTAATGATATAAAAGATGCAATTCGGATTGATGATGTTCATTTTCCAAAAACAAGTTTAATATGTATTGAAAACACTCATAACAAATGTTATGGATTTCCATTAGAACTTAGTTATATAAATTTAGTTTGTGATACTGCACATGAAAATAATATTAAAGTTCACATGGATGGAGCGCGAATGTTTAATGCATGCGTTGCATTAGAGCTAGATGCAAAAACAGTTTTAGAAAATATCGATTCTGTAACATTCTGTTTATCTAAAGGTCTTTCTTCACCTATAGGTTCGGTGCTTTGTGGAACAAGAGATTTCATTAAAGAAGCAAGACGAATTAGAAAATCTCTTGGTGGAGGGATGAGGCAAACAGGAGTTTTTGCTTCTGCTGGAATTGTGGGATTAAAATCAATGCGAAGTAGATTAAAGGAAGATCATAAAAATGCAAAATTGTTAGCCCAATCGATACATAATCTTGATGGCATTGAATTAAATCTTGACTATATTCAAACAAATATAATTTTCTTTAATTTTAATCATCCTCATATATCTTCCACTGAATTAGTTGCAGAGATGAAATCAAATGGAATTTTATTTAGTGATTATAATGGAAAGCATTGTAGGCTTGTAACTCATAATGATATATCAAGAAAAGACATAGAAAATGTTATTGATGTATTCAATAAATTATTAAGTTAGCATATTATGTCTAAAGCAATAACACAAAAGTCAGATGATCACAGTAAGTGGTATACTGATGTAATCACAAAAGCACAACTTGCAGATTATGGACCAGTAAAAGGGACTATGGTAATCAAGCCATATGGATTTGCTATTTGGGAACTTGTTAAGGATGAATTTGACAAACAGTTTAAGGCGACGGGTCACCAAAATGCTTACTTCCCACTTTTTATTCCAAAATCTTTTTTAGCTAAGGAAGCAGATCATGTTGAAGGATTTGCAAAAGAATGCGCTATTGTTACGCATTCACGCCTAATGTCAGATGAAGATAATTCAATTAAAGTAGATCCAAGTTCAAAACTTGAGGAAGAAATTATTGTTCGTCCAACCTCAGAAACTGTCATATGGCATATGTATAAAAAATGGATTAATTCATATAGAGATTTACCAATTTTAATTAATCAATGGGCTAATGTCGTTCGTTGGGAAATGAGGACCAGATTATTTTTACGAACTAGTGAATTTTTATGGCAAGAGGGCCATACAGCACATAGCACAGAAGCTGAGGCAAGAGAAGAAACGTTAAAGATACTTGACATCTATGAATCAGTTTCAAAAAATCATTTAGCAATTCCTGTTTTAACTGGTAAAAAATCTGAATCAGAAAAATTTGCAGGTGCAGTTGATACATATTGTATTGAAGCTATGATGGGTGATAAACGAGCACTTCAGGCTGGAACATCACATTATTTAGGTCAAAATTTTGCTAAAGCATTTGATGTAAAATTTCAAACAGATAGCAATACAGAAGAATATGTATATGCATCAAGCTGGGGGGTAAGTACAAGATTGATTGGTGCAATTATTATGGTTCATGGAGATGATAATGGATTGCGCCTTCCACCATCTATTGCCCCAACTCAGGTTGTTGTCGTTCCATTTTTCAGAAATGATGAAGAGATTAATAAAATTAGACAATATATTAATCCGTATTTAAAGGAACTTGAATCTAAAGGCATAAGAATCTTATTTGATGATCGTGAAAAAATCAGTCCTGGATTCAAATTTAATGAGTGGGAGTTAAAAGGTGTCCCTATAAGAATTGAAATTGGAGCTAAGGAAATAGAGTCCAATGAGTTAACAATATTTAGGCGAGATATTAATCAAAAAGAAAAAACACCTATAAATACACTTACTAGCTATATCCAAGATATGTTGGATCAGATTCAACAAAATTTATTGAAACAAGCAGACGAGTTTAGGAAAGAAAATACCTTTATAGTAGAATCATATGAAGAATTTAAAAAAGTGATTAATGAAGGTGGTTTTGTACGATGTGGTTGGGATGGCACAGAGATTACTGAGAAACAAATTAAAGATGAGACCAAAGCTACGATTCGCTGTATACCTTTTGATGAAAATCCTGAAAATAAAAAATGTATCTTTTCAGAAAAAGATGCACTTCATGAGGCTATTTTTGCTAAAGCATATTAGTCATAGATAATGTACATATCTACCGATGCATTCATTTTAAAAAATATACCCTATAAAGAAACAAGCATAATATCTAGAGTATTTTCCAAAGAAACTGGAAAAATTTCTATTATTTTTAAAGGTGCTAAAAGACAAAAAAATAATATTTCTGGCAGCATAGAGCCAGGTAATTTAATTAACATAACTTTTCTTAATAAACCTAATTTAAAGGTATCTAGAGAGATTAAGCTTATAAAGGCCTATTACAATTCCAGAAAATATCTAACTAACTTTTATTATAATATGGCAATTATTTCTTTAATAGATAAATTGTGTATGGAAAATCAACACTATTCTAATTTGTATAATATCATTATTGAAATTTTTGATTACATGGATCAAAAGAAAATGAATATAGAAATCTTATTCATTTATTTTTTAATACAATTAAATAAAAATATTGGGTATGAAATAAATTTTGATAATGCTTTTTCGGGACCGAGTAATAATAACATAAGCTCAGAAGATGTAGAATTAATTAAAATATTAAATCAAGATATTGCCAGTCTTCAGAAACTAGATAATAAAATGATAGGTAAAATTGATTTGATTAATAGTTTAAAGATTGTTATATATAAACATATGAAACACAATGTGATTGATTTAAATGATATCTATGCAATTAATATGTTAAAATCCATGAATGATGAGAGAACTTCTAGAACAGACCAAGCTATTTGATACAAATAATTATGAAACCAATAAAGGTAGCAAAACTGGTATACTATTAATTCATGGGTTTACTAATACAACCTATGAATTAAAAAAATTAATTGATTATTTAACAGAACAAAAATATCATGTTATTGCTGATAACTTACCGGGTCATGGCACCTCAGTTCGCGATTGTAACAGTACTACATACTATGAATGGATAGATCACGTAGAAAAAAGAATGGCATATCTATCTTCTCATTGTGATAATCTATATGTTTGTGGTATTAGTATGGGCGCATTACTTGCAATGCATATATCTGTAACTTTTCCGATTAATGGTTTGATTTCGGCTGCACCAGTATTAGAATTCAATAAACCATTCAAAGTTCATATATTAAATCCACTTTTATGTCATTTGTGGAAATCTCGACTAAAACGATATGAATTCAACAAAGGTCAAAAAATATATTATGGATATAATAAATGGCCTCTTGTCGCATTGAACGAAGTTAGAAAACTTTCTAGCTATGTTTACAAGCATGTGCTTCATAAAATTAAATGCCCATCTTTATTAATTCATTCAAAAGAAGATCATACATCTATATTTAATAATTATTCTATTATGAAAAGATATATTCAGGCAAAAGAGATTTCATCA